>UMBZ01007780.1_pt1 | contig 32524 bp, 26 predicted proteins | sample 1964091 | NCBI WGS metagenome assembly UMBZ01 (sample SAMEA4835954, study PRJEB28245) | human gut metagenome | biome: gut microbiome; material: fecal sample | place: Denmark | collected 2008
GCGAATCATTATAGGAGTCAACTTTTCCACCTGCGCTATTATTATTATAGTTACCGGCAGTGGTTTCATCTACCTGCTCCACACCGAAAGGATTGGCGGCTTTCAAGTCAAAGAACGACTTGATGGAGCGCTGGCGGATGGAGAACACCACATTGTCCGTATATGAACTGTGCTTGTCGGCACTTACCTTGATCTCGCCGAAGGCAATAGTCATGGTACGGTCATCAGCATTGACAAATTTCTTGAGTTCGGCGGTCCTGTCCGCTGCAGCTTTCATCTTGCTGTCGTAGTAGTACTCATTCACGTAAGCGGTCGTATAGATGTAGCCATTTTTCACCATGTAGTGGTCGCCGTCCGTGGTCAATGTCTTTCCCTTGAGTTCTTCCAGCAGGGAGATGATGTCTGTAGTCTCACTTTCCTTGTAGGACTTCATCACGGTAGGGCTCGCCGGCTTGCCGAATCTTATCCAATCGAAGTCGGCATTGACCTTTTCCGAATGATTGGCATTGGTAATCAGCACGTTCTTGCTGTATGGGGTGCCGAGCCTGACGGAATAGCCGTCGATTTTATTGCCTGTCGGGGCCTTGATCTTGAGGAGCACGTTCTCGTAGTGCGCGTCGAGCCTTATGTCGAAAACTTCATTGTTATAGTGAATCAGGTTGCCTTCGGCTCCCGGCTGGCCTTCCTCGCCTGTCTCCACCTCAGTTTTGATTTTGTTCACGCCATTGACAGTAATCGTGTAGGTGTAGTGGTAGTTGCGCCTGACTGAGAAGTTGTCGAAGGCGTTGCCGTTGTTTTTCGAGAAGTCTCCGAGGTGGATGGTATAGGTCACGTCGCCGGAGTACTTGGAGTCCTTGTACTGTCCCTTTACGACGACATAGGTTCCGTGGTCAGGTGCATATATGAAAGAACGGTCAGTCGCACTTACCCTTCTTTCGCGCTCAGCATATGCCCAAGTCCCAGGTGAAGCCTTGGCTTTCTGGATGTTTTCAGGCATGTAGAACTCCAGTTTATTGTCAATGACAGCGAGAGACACTCCATCTTCGTGTGATACGAAAATGCCGTTGCCTGCATAGCCGTTATTATTGGTCACTCCCCCTTTCGTCGTCCAGGTCGAGGCTTCCCTTTCCATAAGAGTGAAGGATCTGGAATACTCGTGGATGCTGTATGTCTCAGGTGTGAAGGTCACGTTTCCGGTTTCCGTGTTCGTTCCGTTCTTGAACTCGAATGTGATCTTGGCCACAATTCTGCGGAGGTGAATCATGCCGCCTATCGTGCAGGATTCTGTCTCCTTGTTGCTATATTCGAGGGTGAGCGAGCCGTCATCGCCGAAATTGCCGCTTTCGCAGTAGTTTCCGGTCATCATGACCGCATTCTCCACGATGTCGAGTTCCCTGTTCACCTTGTCAATGTTGAGTTTCAGGAATTGGTCCCGCGTGAGCTTTTCGATTTCGCCCATTTCAATGTTACAGAACTTGGTATCGTAGTTCGCGATGGCATAGAGATACCAGTAGCCGGTGGTTATGCCCTTTCCTTCGACATTGAGGTCAACTTTATACTTGTAGTTTCTGCTTGTCTGAGTAATCGGGGCTCCCATCCCGGCCTTGTCAACGTAGATGACAATCGGTTTTGCATTGACATTGGCCTTGCTGTAGAACAGCAGTGCCATGTTCTGGACGTTTGTCTCGACTTCCGCGCTGGCGCGGGTCGTCACCGAGACCGCATCGTCACTCGGGGAGGTCAATGCAAGTCTGATCGACTTGACCGGGAGTCCTTCAATCACTTTCCCGGTGTCGTTTCGCTCTTTTTCACAGGCTGAGAATCCGATCAGCGCCGCAAGCGTCAGCATTACGCAAATAATGGTCTTTTTCATCTCTATTCAGTCAAATGATACGTCATTTCCAATGGCATCCCAGTCATCGACTTCGACGCTCGGCTTGTCTGTTTCGACTATTTTCACGTTGCTTCCCGCACAGACGGAACTTTCAACGGAAACACTCACCACCCGCATCTCGGGAGCGTGGTATTCTCTCAAGTTCTCAGTAATTCTTTTCATATCAATTTTTTTACGTTTGTTCTTCGCAAATATGGAGGATGCATCCCATAGCAAATCGCTAATGAGGGGCCAAATTAAGGCCACAAAAATCGGTTTAAGTTAGCAATTTTCCCGAAAATATCAAAATTTCCGTCCTTGAGGACAGGCTTTCCGCGGTGATTGTGAGTGTTGCAGCATTGACAATGATATGACATTTCTTCGGAAGATATAGGATAATACGGGATTTTTTTTAATATTGCGGTTTCATTGACATTGACCTTAAAAATGAAGAATATGGGTAAGAAATTGTTTGTCACGGCATTGATGATGCTCATCGGCATCGCGGCGAAGGCTCAGGTAGTCATCCTCAATGACAGTATGTTCGAGGGGCGCATGAGCGAAATCAAGGCTACAGTCATCGATTCATTGACCAGCGAACCTGTTCCGTTCGCTTCGGTGTATGTAATTCCGGCAAAGGATACCACCATCACAAACTTCACGCTGACTGACGCCAAGGGAGTGGCAAAACTGGAGGATGTTCCTTACGGGAACTATGTCTTCCGCGTGGAGATGATGGGTTACAAGGCATTTGTCAAGGAGAGGTATTTCCGTGAGCGTCAGGCCGATATGGGGACCATCCGTCTCCAGTTGGACAAGAATTACCTGCAGTCGGCCACGATTACCGACGTCGGCAATCCGATAACCATCAAGAAAGATACTGTCGAGTTCAATGCCACTTCTTTCAGGGTCGGGTCCAATGCCATGCTGAAGGATCTGCTGCAGCGTATGCCGGGAATGGAGATAACGTCTGACGGCAAGGTGAAGTTCAACGGCGAGACCATCGACAAGCTGACTGTCGGCGGAAGGACTTTCTTCTTCAATGACCAGAGCACGGCATTGAACAACCTCCCGGCTTCAGTCGTGGATAAGATTCGTGTCATTGACAGGGAATCCGAGCAGACCCGCGCTTCCGGCATTCAGGACGGAAACAGGGAGAAGGTGCTGGATGTGGGGCTCAAGAAGGAATATGAAGACGGATGGTTCGGGAATGTCGGACTGAGCGGCGGAACCACGACGGGCAAGAAGGACAAGCCGCTCCGTGACAACCGAGGATTTCTCTATAACGGAAATGCGCTCGTGTCCGCTTATTCCAAGAAAGACCAGGTGACATTCATCGCCAATGGGCTGAATGTGGACAATTCAGGCTCGTCGGTCGTTATCATTGATGAGAACGGGGAGCGTTCGGGCCTGAACCAGGGGCTTTTTTCTGCGGCTCAGGTGGGTTTGAACGCCAATACCAGCCGTATCAAGGATGTGGAGACCACTGTCAGCGCGAATTATAAGTATTCTGACGTCAATTCAGGAAGCATGTCCGAGAGGACGACATATCAGGATGACGGCAATCTGCTTTCTTCTTCCAAGAATACGGGAAAACAATATGCCGATGTACTGAATGCCAATCTCGAACTGCAGAAAGAGAAGGGCAAGGTCTGGTTTCATGTCCGTCCGGCCTTCACCTACAAGAAGACCGACACATTCGGAGAGGGTTCTTCAGAGACATCCAAGGCCGGGACTTTCGTGAACAGTTCATCTCAGAATTCCCATGACAAGGCAGTGAGCAATGCTGCTGATTTTGAGGGAGATATCGCGATAAGGGGAATCGGCGGAAAGAAAGGGCGCAATATCCAGACGGGAATCCAGGCGACTTATAATGTCACCTCCGGCGACAGCGAGGAGTCTTCTCTGCTCAAGATGGCGGGTGGTGACGAGGCAAGAAATATGAGTTATGATTCTGACGGACATTCCTATGGGATGGGCTACATGATCGGCTACACGGAGCCTATCGGAAAGAAATGGACTCTTTCGTCCCAGGTCAAGTTCTCATGGAGCAAACAGAACAACGTCCGGGATGCGTCCGACGCTTCGGGGCGGAATGACTATTTCAGTTCGGAAAGCAGAAACAGGTACATGGAGCAGAGCTATAATCTGACGGCCCAATACCAGTTGGGAAAAAGAAGCTGGCTTACTCTCGGCGGTATCGTGTTCGGTGTCCTGAATGAAACATACTCAAAGAGTTACGGAATCGAGGATACTGCCGGCAAAGGGGAATGGCTCTGGTCTGTGTCGCCGACTATGAGGTTCATCCACAGTAAAGGGAACAGCCATTTCAACTTCAATCTCTACGCTTACAGCCAGCGTCCGAGCGCCTATAACATGCGTCCGGTCATGAACATTGCGGACCCGTCCAGACCGAGTCTGGGAAATGTCTATCTGGGGCCTTCGACTCAATCGTATTTCTATGCTTCCTGGAACATGAACAACCGGGAGCGTTTCACTTCTCTGATGGTCTTTCTGGACGGTTCGCTGACAGCAAGACCGACCAGTTATGCGAGATGGTACGATTCTGACGGCATCTTGTATTCGTTCCCTGTCAATGCCAGAAAGCCGCGCGCCAATGTATCTTTGCAGTTAAGTTACACTATGCCTCTCGACAAGAAGAAGAACTGGTCAATGACATTGAGCGAAGGTTCGGCCCTCAATTCTTCGGTCAGCTACCAGACCAAGGCCACACGCGCAGCGCTGGACAAAGACAGTTTCGATTATTCCGCTTTCATGGCTGATTTCTGGGGCAATGCCCATGGCAACCGTTTCTATGACGGCCTGAGCGGTTTCAGGGAGAGCAGTACCCTGTCTTTCAGAGAGAATGTCGGCGTGAGTGTCAAATATAATCAGGACCATTATTCGTTCCGGTTCGGTGCCAATACAAGAGGCCGCATCTTCCGTTATTCTCTGGACAAGAGCACCAACATGAACACGCTGGATACTCGCTTTTTTGCCAGCGGTTCATACACTACCAAGCATGAGTTCGAGTTCAACACGGAACTGACTTACGCCTTTTTCAACGGCTACGCCGAAGGTTACGGCAAGCCGGAATGGCGCTGGAATGCGGTGGTTTCCAAGAATATCGGAGCGTTCAATCTGAGCATAAGTGTCAATGACATCCTGAACCAGGCGCGCAATCTTTCCCACACTGTCACTGACAATTATGAGGAGGATACCTATACGCTCATAATGGGCCGCTATATCCTTTTCGGGGTGAAGTGGAATTTCGGCAAGATGAATGCTGCCAACAGTGCCAGGGCACAGCGCGCCGCGATGGACATGTTGTTCTAAGCTCGCGCTTTGTCTCCGCTCGTCGGCTGGTTTCGATATCCTGATGGCAGGGAGGCTTTGTAAACAGGCGGGACAGGCGCAAACAGGTTTAAACAGGCTTAAACAGGCGGGACGGTGCCACATGAGCTATTTTTAATATATTGATTTATAGATAGTTACATAATTCCGTGTGGATTCTCGGTTAAAAAAAACATCGATAATCCACGCGGTTTTTTAATAGCACCTGATTATCAATGACTTATACGGTCGGCTGTGGCACCGTCCCGCAAGGTGCCAGGCTGAGATGCGGACGCGGGAGGTGATGTGCTTATATCATCAGCATGATGCGGCCTTCTGCCTTCACAAAGGTTTCCGGGAAACGCATGATCACGGCATAGACCTGAGCGGATGTCACAGGCTGGCCGTCTTTACGGACATGGAGACGCTGGCGGTTTATGATGTCCGCTATCTGTTCGGTCCTCAACCCGCCATTGCGCTCTGCAAGGACATATAATATGGCTTCCTCTATTTTCATTACCGTTTCACAAAATGTCTAAATCTATCTTACAAAATGTTCAAATCTGTCTTACAAAATGTCTAAATCTTTGCGAAGATAACGAAATTTGGCTTACTTGCAAGGGAACCTTTATGCGGGCATAAATGCGATACTTGCAGCGAATAACACGCGACGATTGCGGTTTATAAGACACATTTAATTATATTTGTGAAATTGTGCGTATTGCACTGGCATCGGGCTAGGATGCAGTCCGGATTGAGGAGGAGGGCCGGCGGCGTAACATTGATACGGATATAGGACAACATGACCTCGATGCCGGGGCAGGAATAGACAGGATAATATTTGAAATCAATAATAACCGCATGACAAAAAAAAGTTTTTTCAGAAACACACTCGGCGCATTGATAACCACATTGTCGCTGGGAATCATTACGGAAACCACGGCATCCGCAGACGAGGGCATGTGGCTTCCGTCTCTTATTTCAGAGCGTATCGTGGATATGCAGAGCAAAGGATTCAAACTCTCTGCTGAGGACATCTACAGCGTGAACCAGGCATCATTGAAAGACGCCGTCGTACTTTTCGGACGCGGATGCACAGGCGAGGTCATCTCTCCGGAGGGACTGCTCCTGACCAACCACCACTGCGGCTACAGCCAGATCCAGCAGCACAGCAGCGTGGAACACGATTACCTGCGTGACGGGTTCTGGGCCATGAACCGCAATGAAGAACTTCCGAACAAGGGACTTACGGTAAGTTTCCTGGAAAGGATGGACGATGTCACTTCACGGATTCTCGAGGGATACTCCCCTGCTTTCACTGAATCCCAGAGAGACTCTGTCGTAAATGTCAATTCCGAGAGCCTCATAAAAGAGGTAACCGCCGAGGGAAAGGGACTTAGGGCCACAGTCGAAGCTCTCTACTACGGAAACCAGTATTTCCTGTTCCTCTACCGCGAATACAGCGACATCCGCCTGGTAGGAGCACCACCGTCATCCATCGGCAAATTCGGCGGAGACACAGACAACTGGATGTGGCCGCGCCACACAGGCGACTTTTCCATTTTCCGTATCTATGCCGACAAGGAGAACAACCCGGCAGAATATTCCGAGGACAATGTCCCATACAAGCCGAAGAGATTCTTCAAGATATCTCTCGGAGGCGTCCGGGAAGGCGACTTCACATTCGTATATGGATTCCCTGGAAGGACTCAGGAATACATCATGTCAGAAGGCGTGAGATATGTGTCGGAGATTTCCGACCCGGCAAAGATCGCCCTGAGGACAATGAGACTTGACACACAGAAAAAATACATGTCACAGAGCCAGAAGGTCAGAATCCAGTACTCTTCCAAGAACGCAAGCGTTGCCAATGCCTGGAAAAAATGGCAGGGCGAGATGAAGGGAATCAACCGTCTGGGTACCGTTGCTGCAAAGCAGGACTACGAAAAGAGATTCTCGCAGTGGGCCGACGGAACAGCATACAGTTCTATTCTCCCTCGACTGGATTCGTTGTACAGCGTCCTGGAGCCTTACTCCTTCGCCAAGGAATACTATGGCGAGACCGCAGCAACCATCGAACTCGGCAGATTTGCAGCCTCCGCTGCAAAGGAAATTGCCGGCGGCAACAAAGATAGGGTTAAATCCATGTCAGAGTCCTTCTTCAAGGACTATTACCTTCCTATCGACAAAGAATCTTTCGTAGCCATAATGACCGCATTCGACAAGGATGTTCCTGCCGAATTCCATCCGGAATACATGAAAGAAGAATTGGCAAAATACGGAAGCGTCAGCAACTGGGCAGATGCCATTTTCAATGAATCTGTTTTCGCGGATGCCGAAAAAGTAGCGAAACTCGAGGCAGCGGATTCAACAGCCATGTTTGCCGACCCTGCAGTGAGATTCGCCAATGAATTCAGAAATTGGTACGCAAAAGATGTTTACCCTACTGAAAAGCGTCTGAATCAGGAGATTACTCTTCTCTACAGGGATTACATGAGAGGGCAGATGGAGTTCGAGCCAAAGAAAGCCTTCTTCCCGGATGCAAACCTCACTCTGAGAGTGGCCTACGGAAGCATCAGCGGATACTCCCCTGCTGACGGGGCCTATTACAAGCCGCAATCCACACTCGAGGGCATAATGCAGAAGGACAATCCTGAGATTTTCGACTACAACATCCCTCAGAGACTCCGTGACATCTATGCCGCTAAGGATTACGGAAGATGGGCAATTACGGGGGACAATGGCCAGAAGACAGTTCCGGTCTGCTTCATCGCCACCAACCATACTTCCGGCGGCAATTCAGGAAGCCCTGTCATAAATAAAGACGGCAATCTGATCGGTCTCAACTTTGACCGTGTCTGGGAAGGAACGATGAGTGACATTGTCTTCGACCCTGACTATTGCCGCAACATTTCGCTCGACATCCGCTACGTCCTGTTCACAATCGACAAGCTTGCCGGTGCCGACCATCTGCTGGATGAAATGGTCTTCGCGGAATAGGTCGCAAGTCAGAACATCAGCTCAACGTTCCCGCAGTTTCGGTTAAAACAGTTACAATTTCCTCAGAACCAGACTGACAGTGTTCCGGAAAAAGTATTGCGAAGCGGGGACGATGACTGAGCGAGTATCCATGCCCCGTCCAGGGTCATGTGCCAGAAACGGAAGCCCAGCCCGACTGAGCCCCAGCGCTGTTCTCCTGAAGATTGATTGCCAAGATGATAGCCGCCTCGTGCATAGACCATACGGCGGAATGAATACTCAGCTCCGAATGATGCAGAGACTCCCCTCTCGGGAGACATTCCCCCGCATTCCGGCGATACCGGGATGTCCAGTGAGGCTCCTGCACGAAAACGGTTATGGTTGCCTAACAGAATACCTGCAGAAGCTCCTGCATTGACCTGCCAGGGAAGGCTGCGGCGGCCTGAGCCATAATCAGGAGATGTGCCGAAATTCTTCAGCTGGACTATCGCGGCCACGTCCTCCAGCACTCCAGAAAAATCATGTTTCCAGGCAAGACCGGCATCGAATGAAACGGCATTGGCAGCATCCCCATAACCCGGATACAGACGTAAATACCTTGCCGTCAGGGCGGCAGAGAAGTCTCTGCAGAACCGGTAGGCATAGCCAGCCTCGAAAGCCATGTCCAGAGGCGATGAGGAATCGTCAATGACATTGCCGTAATCATCGGTCTGCTCGAAAGGAGGCATTTTCAGAGAGCGCACGCCAAGATAGAAAGTCCCCGCCTTGCCTGAAGTGTATCTGGCTGACATTGAATAAGATGACATACCGCCTCCGGATACGTTACGCATCCATGACCGGCAGGAGACACCGGCGGAAAAGCGGTTCAGAGAGAACGGAGCCAATGCGGCATTGTCCAATACTGACACGTCGTCAAGCGACACGACCCCTGCCCCGGCAAGGGACATTGTCCTCGATTCCGCCGGATTTCGCATAAAAGTACCTGTCTCCTGAGCAGAGGCAGAGACGGACGTAATGCAGGAAAAGGCTGCACCGCAGGCAATCAGAATTATATCAATTTGTCTTATCGGTTTCATAATATTATAATCTACAGTTTAACAACAGTTCGGACAAGCGAGCCTCCATCCCAAGAGATGCGTACAGTATAACTTCCGCCGCCCAAAGATGACATGTCCACCGAAGCCGGTTCTGTCGGAGCAATCTGCACATCGGAAGCAAGGACACGCCGCGCCGAGGCATCATACACAGAGACATTGACCTGCCCTGTCACATTCCTGCCCATGCGGATATGCATAATATCCTTGACAGGGTTCGGATACAGATCCACTTCACGTGAATCATCTCGGCAGAGCACGGCAAAAGTGCATACTGAGGCGTTTCCTCCTTCATCCGTAGCCGTAACCTGAACTTCCGAGCGGCCGAACTTGAGCGGCATTATGCTGAACTCGCCGGAAGGAAGTTCCTGAAGGAAAAGCATTGACCTGTCACAGGACATGCTGTACCTTACGGTCTCCGGCACCTCATCTTCAAATGCGGATGACGGCAGGAATACGGTAGTCTCTTTCAGCGAGCCGAGATATACTGGAGCAAAGGCATTGACAACAGCAGGAGCGAGGTCCGGCAGGAGGTCGATCTGCAGGTCGGCCGAGTCCGAGGCCCCGAAGCGGTCTGAAACGGTGATATGCAACGAGTATGAGCCCGGAGTGCGCTTGTAGTTGAATATATCCAGATGAAGTTTTCCCTGCTCCTTTACCGGAGTGACAGCCCCGCTCGGGTCTGTCAGTTCATACGTAAAGTCCTTGCTGTCAGGGTCATTAACCAGATAAGTCACACGTACCAGCTGATTATAAGCTACTTGCACAGGCTGGGTTGCATCTGTCGAAAGGACAGGCGGCTCGTTCACAGGTGTACCGAAAGAAATGCTGGAGACGGACGAGCGGTTCATCCACGGGTCCTCGGCTATGATGGCCACCGTGTAGCGGGTATCCTGGTCCATGTTCAGAAGGGTGTAGGACATCTTGTCTCCTGCCTTCTTTCCGTTCACAGGGACACGCACAAGGCCAGCGCCTTCAGGAAGATTGTCAGGATCCGGTTTGTCCAATGTCCCGACTCGCCACATTATCAGGAAGGTGTCAGGATGCTCGTCATCCTTGTCTGCAGGCACCGTCCATGTAAGCTCCACCTCTCCGGCAGTATTGCTGTGCTGAAGGTCAGTCACACGCTCCGGAGTATAGCCCTGGTCTGACGATACAGCCTTGTAGGCATCCACGATTCCTGAGCCCAGAAGTCCCTTATACCCGGGATTATAAGCATCTATATCATTGACACCTCTCGTCAGATACAATTTCAGTTTGTCAGGCGTGAATCCAGGTCCTCCGTATTTGGAAACTGCAAGTGCGGCTACCCCTGAGACGTGAGGACAAGCCATCGATGTTCCCTGCATGTAACCGTACTGGTCATCGGGCAGGGTGCTGTAAACCGGACACTCATCATCATAGCGGCCGTCCTTCCGGTATGTTCCGCCAGGCGCGGCGACATCTACCCATTTCGCATAATTCGAATAATAGGCCTTTCTGTAATCCGGAGTTACTGAAGAGACGGCGAGCACCTGGTCATAGCAGGCCGGGTAAGAAAGATAATTGCGGTCATCATTGCCTGCGGCGAGAATCACTATTCCGCCCTTCATCGGGCCGACCTGGTTCCCGTTCTCGTCTATGCCGGCATATTTTATAAAATAGTCTATGGCATCCTGGCAGCTCTGCGGAAGGTAGGTAGCTCCATCATATCCCCAGCTGTTCTGGCTTATGACCGCACCGGCATCGGCTCCATACTTTATGGCCGCATCGGAATCACCGTCGTCATACTTGTTGTTCGTGAACATCTGGCAGCTGAGAAGGCGCACTCCGGAATGGTTCCCGTGGCCGCCGGCTATTCCGCAGACTCCTTTGCCGTTATTGTTCTCGGCACCTATGGTCCCGGCCACGTGCGTTCCGTGAGGGACCGCGGTTATCTTGTTGTCTCCCATAGGATTACGGTCCGAATAAATGAATTTCCAGCCATATATGTCATCCACATAGCCGTTATTGTCATCGTCCACACCCTCCTGTCCGTAGAGTTCAGCCCAGTTGCCGACATTTCCTGCCAGGTCCTCGTGATCATAGTCGATTCCTCCGTCAACCACGGCCACCACCACATCATTGCGGCCTGACGTAACCTCCCATGCGCGGAACAGATTGATGTCCGCTCCGGCTATGGCATCCGTGCGGGTGCCGTCATTATGGTAATGCCACTGCTTCGGCAAGTATGGGTCATCGACAGGATACTCCGAAGAAGAACCGCTTTCTGCAGGAACGGAAAAAGCGGCATAAGGCCACATGGAGTTTATGCCCATAGGAAGAATCGTGACGGGCTTCCCGAAACCTATTCCCTTGACCGGCATAACCTTTTCCACGATCTCTATTCCCTCCATCTTCTCAAGTTCACCGGCCGCCTTGGTCACGGGCAAGTCCTCATCATACCAGACATTGTACCACCTGTCAAGTCCCTCCTTGCGGGTACGGGCCTCGAACTTTCCGGCATACGGAAACACGCGTTCCATCCGCTTCGCCCCGACAGCGGAAAGCAGACTGAGCTTCGGCTCGACATTCTCCGAGAACTTAACTTTCAGTCTCCCGGGAACGACTTTCATATCGTCCACCTCACGCGCAGGTGCTTCTGTATCAATATCTTTCGGGATTTCATCCAGAACGGATGAGCAGGAATATGCGGCCGATGCGCAAAGCATCATCACCAATGCCAGCACAGCCGCATTGTCAGTCATTTTCATTTTCTATTCTTTTTTTCCGGGCACAAATTTACGTCAATGACAAAAAAAGCAACGTCACCATTTGTTGGTATTTTGACATACTGAAAATCATCATTATATAGGATTGATGACGGAAATGCAGGGCGGTATCTTTGCAGCCGAAAAAAATGGACTTGCACAAAATGACCATAGATACTTGTCAAATACGATACAGGATAATGCTGTTGTTTCTGATGGCATTCCTGTCGTCCGGACTTCTCAGGGCACAGGATTTCAGACACATAACGGGAACTGTAACAGACATCGCGGGCATACCTGTGGTAGGGGCCGGTATAATCGCATACGGCGAAAAAGGCCGCACCTACGGCACCACAGCAGACGCAGAGGGCCGGTTCACCCTCGACCTGCCTTCAAGTATCAGTTCTTTCAAGGCCGTGATGCTCGGATACAGCGACGAGACTGTCCTGACCAATGCTGACCTCACCCATTACGATATCATTATGAAGGAGCGGACAGAGACGGTCTCGGACGTGGTCATAACCGGATATGTGGACAAGAAAAAGGAAAGCTATACGGGTGCGCTGACTGTGATAAAGCGGGATCAGATAGAGAAATTAACGCATAGTAATGTATTGAACATCATACAGCTGCAAGCTCCGGGATTCGAATTGAAAGACGACATCCAGAATGGTTCAAACCCCAACAAGGTGCCGGATATGGTACTGCGCGGAAGAAGCAGTTTCATCGAAGGAGACCAGACCAACGTTCCTCTTTTCATCCTTGACGGAACCGAAGTGGACATCTCATATATATTCGATATGCCGGCCGAGGACATCGAATCCATATCAGTTCTGAAAGATGCGTCCGCAACTTCATTCTATGGGTCAAAGGCTGCCAACGGAGTGATAGTCATCACATCCAGACCTACGCAGTCCGGAAGACTCCAGGTAAACTATACCGGAAATGTCCAGATGAGTGTGCCTGACCTTTCCGACTACCGTCTCCTCAACGCCGCCGACAAGCTCGAGTACGAACGTCAAGCCGGCATCTACGGCAATTTCACAGGATCCAGCAGCACAGATCTCGCCTGGCAGAAAATCTATTATGAAAAACTTGACAGGGTCAATGCCGGTGTGGACACGGACTGGAAACGGATGGCCCTCCGCACCGGACTGAACCATCTGCATAATGTGATGCTCTCAGGAGGAAGCCAGGACTTCAGGTACAATGTGTCAGGCAACATAAACTCCACGCGCGGAGTCATGGACGATTCCGGCAGGAACAGCAGTTCTCTCCGCATCAATCTCACATACGGAAGTCTTTCCAAGCTGTTCATCCAGAACATCGCATCATTCAGCGCCACCAAATCCACGGACGTTCCTTACGGAAAGTTCTCCGACTATGTCAGGCTGAATCCTTACGACAGACCTTACAATGAAGACGGCTCCCTTAACACGGAACTTTCGTTCAACACGGCCAATCCGTTGTACGAGAAACAGTTGAGCAGTTATATCCATTCATCATCCACTTCGTTTATCGACACGTTCAGGCTGAGATGGAACATCGCAGGAGGCTTCAGGGCCGAAGCGACATTGAGCTATACCCTGACGAAATCCGGAGGAGAGACTTACTATTCGCCGAAATCGCAGAAATTCAACACCACCTCGGACCCGAAGAAAAAGGGCAGTTTCAATGTCAATGACGGGACGTCCAATGCACTGTCCGGCAATGCTTTCCTGGTCTGGAACAAGTCATGGGGAGAGACATTGACAAGAACAAGTTCGCTCAGCCTCACCGGCGGGGTCAATGTGGAGGCCACCAAGTCCGACACTCATTCTTTCTCGGCGCTGGGCGTCCTTTCCGACAAACTGGAGCATCCTTCGATGGCGACAGGCTACGCCGAGAGCCATCCGGGAGGAGGCGAAGACCAGTCCAGAATGTTGGGATTCTACGCCAATGCGAACTATATCTACGGGAACCGTTATTTCGCCGACCTGTCCATCCGTTACGAAGGTTCGTCAAAGTTCGGCACAGACAACAGGTTCGCCCCGTTCGGCTCCATCGGTCTAGGATGGAATGTCCACAAGGAGAAGTTCATGCAGGGGACGAAGATTTCTCTGCTTAAGCTGCGTTCGAGCATCGGATTGGTGGGCAATGCCAATTTCAATCCTTATCAGGCCCGGCTTTCCTACAAGTACAGTTCTGATTTATATTACAATGGCAACATCGGAGCTGTGCCGGTGTCAATGGTGAATCCCCACCTCAAATGGGAGCGCAGCCTAAAGCGGAACATAGGACTGGATTTCGGAGTGTTTTCCGACAAGTTGACCGGCAGCATTGACTATTACCATGACACGACGAACAGTCTGGTTATGGATATTTCCAAACCGCCTCACATAGGATTCAGCAGCGCGAAAGAGAACCTCGGAAAGATAAGCAATTCGGGCGTGGAGATTTCCGTCAGAGGAAATGTCCTTCAGCGCAAAGACCTGAATCTCAATCTTTTCCTCAATATGAGCCACAACACGAACAAGATTCTTCAGATAAGCGACTACCTGAAGAACCTGAACAAGAAGAATGAAGCTTCTTCTTCATCTGTGCTGCCGGCATCTTTCTATCAGGAGGGAGAGTCGATGACAGCGCTGAAAGTAATGCGCTCGGCCGGCATCAACCCTGCCAACGGACGTGAGGTTTTCATTGACAAGAACGGAAACTACACATACGAATACAGTTACAAGGACAAGTATGTGGCCGGAGATACCACCCCGGTAGTGAACGGTTCGTTCGGGGCATCTTTCAGCTGGAAAAGTCTGGATTTTTCTATGACTTTCGCCTACAGGCTGGGAGCCACTGTCTATAACCAGACGCTTGCGACAAAGGTGGAAGGAGGAAATCCTCGCGAGAACGCAGACAGACGAGTGTTCTACGACAGGTGGAAGCAGCCTGGCGATATGGCCAAATATAAGAATATAGCCTCCAGGGAAGTCACGCCCGTCACTGACAGGTTCGTAGCCAAGGAATATGCTCTTGACGGTTCTTCTCTCAAAGTCTCATATACATTGCCGCAGAACTGGATTACCCGGATACATCTGCGCAGGGCCATGGTTTCGTTGTCCACAGGTGACCTTTTCAACTGGTCATCCATCCGCAGGGAGCGCGGTCTGGACTATCCTTTTGCAAGGTCATTCCAGTTTTCATTATCACTAAACATCTGACAGCATGATGAACAGATACATATATTGTTTTGCGATTACCCTTCTGACATCAGCCTGCGGGTTTCTGGACATTGACACTCCGGGAATCGTAAGCAACGATAAGATGTTCGAAAACGGGCAGGGGTTCATTGACGCTATGGACGGGGTATATGCATCCATGGCATCGGAGGAACTCTACGGAAAAGACCTTTCCTTCGGATTCATTGACGAAATTGCCCAGCTGTACTTCAACGACTATGGCGAGGGCGAGACGACATTGACAAAAAGCATTGACCTGAAATATAGGGACTCGGATGTGCGTGCGCGTATAGACGCCATCTGGAGCGGGGCATATAATGTCATTTCCTCTGCAAACAGTATCATTGACAATGTCTCAGGGCATTCTTATCCGGAACTTCCGAGGATTGAGGGAGAAGCTCTGGCAGTAAGGGCGATGGTGCATTTCGACATTCTGCGTCTGTTCGCTCCTGGAATGGAAAGGCCTGATGCTGAAGCCATTCCCTATGCCGACCATTTTTCCATAACGCCTTTCAGGAGGCTTTCTGTAAAGGGTGTATATGACAGGATCATTGATGATCTGGAGCGGTCGTACAAACTGCTTTCAGAATCTCCGGAGATTTCCGGGAGGTCGCCTGCATATGCCTATATGAACAAGTATGCGGCTTCCGCTCTTCTGGCGAGAGTGCACAACTGGGCCGGGAATCATGGAGAGGCAGCAAAATATGCAGCACTCGCATTGGAGGGCGATTTCCAATTTACGCGGGACGAGCAGGTGAAGAGCCTTTTCAAGGGCTACCTTGCGGACAGGGAGTGCATATTCGGACTCCACGCCCCGAACATGTATCTGGATGTGCGGAGTTGCCTCTACCCTACCAGACTTACCGAGTCGATGCTGATGGTGCGTGACAATTACCAGTCTCTGTTCGAGGTTTCCACATTCACTTCCACCAACAATGACTACAGGTATCAGGCCTGTTTCGCCAAGAGGACTTGGACGAAGAGTGTGACGCTATGCGTGAAGCTTTATGACAAGAACTATGATGAGGACCAGATAGTTCCTACCGGGCGCATACCCGGACCAAATCTCATAAGGATTCCCGAGATGTACTACATTCTGGCGGAGTCCGCATATGCATCTGCAGACATGGAAAAGGCTCTGGATTATCTTAATGCAGTGGTGACTGCACGAGGACTGCTTCCGCTTTCGGCCGGGGACATCGACACGGAGGCCAAGTTCAGAAGGAAACTTGTCGGGGAGTATATTAAGGAGTACTGGGGAGAGGGACAGGTTTTCTTCATTTACAAGAGGTTCAATATGGATATGGACGGGGTGAACAGCAAGCATTTCACTGCTTCTGATGAGGTATATGTGCTTCCGCTGCCGGAGAGCGAGTATGAAAACGGGGAGGAACGGAAATGAGAAGGGCTGCATTGGTTCTGGCATTGGCCTGCATCGTCGCCGGATGCAGTTACAAGGAGAGTTTTCCCTACAAGGGTGATTCTCTGGTGAATTTCAAGACAGATTCACTGTATTTTTCTTTCGGCGAATTGCCGTTTTCAGTGACGGACACGACGCTCATGATCGGGGTGGAAATCATCGGTTCCCCTGCCTCTCATGACAGGACGTTCAATATAACTCTTGACAATTCTAGGACAACGGCAAGGCTGCATGAGCATTATGATGAGCCGCGGATGGAGGGGACAATCCCTTCCGGAGCATCGGCGGGCACGGTAGCATTGACAATACACCGGTTGTCCCTCCAGTCGGATTCGGTGTTTACGGTGGTGTTGGATATGCTGCCGGGCGAGGATTTCAGGCTCGGCGCGGTGGAGGACAGGTCGGTGGCGGTCAGTTTCACGAACCGGCTTGACTTGCCGGAATGGTGGCCGATGCTGTCGAAGTGGCTTGGCGAGTACAATCCGCGCAAATACCAGAAGTTCATCGAGTTATGGGGCGGCGCGATTACCAGAAAAGATATCAATGAAATGAAATATACGATACTGCGGACGTTCAAGAAGGTCAAGGAGTATTTCGGGGAACATCCTGAGTTCGGGGTGACTTTTCCGGATGTGGACTGGCCGGTCTGATGGCATTGACCTGAACCTTGGAGACGCGGTTCCGGCTTTCGGAAATTTTTAAGGATTACTAAATACAATACAAAATTATGAAATCATTGAGAATGATTATGGCGGCAGGTGTTTTGGTGGCGATGGCTGCATCCTGCGCGAAAGAGAACAACATCAAGGTGGTACTGCCTCCGGACGTGGCAGAGCTTTCAGGGGTGGAGGCCATGTACGAAAGAGGTCTTCACGAGTATCTGGAGATTGCTCCTACCGTGAATTTCGTGAACTACACGGAAGAGAACAAGGACAGCGTGAAATATGAGTGGAACATCGATTACAAGGTGGTCGGAACTGACAGTGTGCTGACATTCAAGTGCGACAAGAACGGCCAGTTCAACGGATACCTGAAAGTGTCCACATCTACCGGTGCCAAGATTGCTGACTTCAAGCTCACGGTCACGACTCCTTATGACAAGGGAATTCTGCTTCTCTCAGGAACTGGTGAGGGGTCAATGCTGACATGGAAGCGTCTGGATATAATGGACACACCGGCCAGCCCTTATGCTTTTAAGGACAACAACCCTACACTGGAGCTTGGAAAGAGCCCGCTGGCACTTTGCTGGAAAGGAGAAGGCATCACATCTCCGAAAGCCGCACAACTTACGGACAACTACTATGAGGTGCTTGTAAGCACAGAGAATCCGGTCAAGGTATATGCGTTGAATACCAATGACATGACCGTAAGAACGGAAATCACATACAACGGCAGCGGTGAGTTCCATCCGAATGCCATGCTCTGCCCTAAGGGTACGCAGGAGGGCGTATGGAACAATATGCAGGATGTTGTCTATTTCGTCGGCGGAGGCAGAGACTACATTATGACAAGTGACAGGAATTTCGTAGCCGCCGAAGGCTCAGATGTTCTTCCTGCCGGAGCAGCGATTGCAGACTATACTTGCGTTGTCGGCCAGACCAATGCAAGTGATTATGTCAGAGCATATTTCAATAAGACAACCCATAAACTCGTCTATCATTCGGCATTGATGGCATTCGAAGCGACAGAGGGAGACAAGGTGCTTTCCGGAGAGCCGATTTTCATGAAAGGATGCGACGGCGAGTATTACAAAGAACGTTATGACGCCATGGCAATAATGCTGGTGACTGCAGATGGTGCCGCGACCAAGGTCTACAGGTTCGATCCAGATGCCGCTGTAATGGGTGAGACGGTTCTGAGCGAGATAGATGCGTCAGGCAAGATTCTTCCGGAGTCTGCCATTGCCGTCAACCCGATCAAGACAATTCTTTATTATTCAAACGGCAACAAGATCTACAGGCTCAACTATGACGGAGAGAACTTCGACTCCGAGCCATATATCACTCTCGACGGCAACTACACCGCAAAGAAGATGATTTTCAATGTCTATGATGCGAAGACGCTCTACATCGCCGCGGAGAATGCCGATGAGCAGAGCGAGATGAAGGCGTCAATGTTCATCTACGACATTTCCGATGATGCTTCCGCGAAGTTGTTGTTCAAGGGTGACAAGGTAGGCGGCACTGTGAAGGATCTCATATACAAGGGCAACGGACGCGAGTACGAAAACATACCGTCAGAAAAAGCCCTTTCCCGCTTGTTCAGATAGACGGAAAAGAGACACACATTCGCACTTGCGAAACTTGAGTCATAGAATATATCGCCGCGGGGATATCACCCGCGGTTTTTTTGTCAATGTTTCTGAGGGATTATCTTCCGAACATCCAGCGCTGACGTTCCGGAGTCTAGGATTGCTCGCAAGTCGCTGCAGTAGATATCGTTCCGCGAAAACGTTTTAAGCGGTACAATTTGGTCATGTTTGATGGTTTTGTTCCAGATAAATCGGTTTAGCGGGACGAAATGGCCATGGCTGATAGTTTTGTTCCGAGAAAACGTTTCAGGCGGAACCAAATCAGAATCCCTTGGGACCTACGCTGACCGGCTTTCCGAAGACATGGGCCATCACAGCAACTTGATTGCAATATGGGCACAGGCTTCCGCATCAGCCAGGGCATGATGGTGACAGGTCAGGTCATAACCGCAGGCTGCGGCAACCGTCTGCAGCTGATGGTTCGGCAAACCGCAGCCGAAATGCTTACGGGAGGCAGAAAGTGTATCATAGAACTCATACTCGGGATAATCCATCCGGTACACTTTGAAAACCTCTTTCAGACATCCTTCATCGAACCGGCTGTTGTGAGCCACAAGCGGAAGTCCTTCAATCTTCGGGGCTATCTTCTCCCAGACACACGGAAAAACCGGAGCATCTTCAGTATCTTCTTCCGTCAGCCCGTGGACTTGTTGGCAGAACCACTTATAGTATTCCGGCTCCGGATGAATCAGACTATAGAAAGAGTCCACAATCTGCCCGTCACGGACGATAACCACTCCAACGCTGCACACGCTGGAACGGCACTCATTGGCTGTCTCGAAATCAATTGCTGCAAAATCCTTCATGCCCTACATATTTTTGTCAATGCAAATGTATGAAGAATTTCTCCAATCGGACAATCGCCAATAATTATGATTGACAAAATGTGGGAGACTTTGTATATTCGCATTGTTACTATACAATGAAATCATGAATCCTATTTTGGCGACACTTCTGATACCTTTTCTCGGCACTGCATTAGGGGCCTCTTTCGTGTTTCTCATGAAACGCGATATGCCGGCATTGATGCAAAAGATTCTGCTGGGGTTCGCGTCAGGCGTAATGGTTGCGGCATCGGTATGGTCATTGATAATCCCGGCCATGGATATGGGAGAGGGCCCATCTGCAGTAGTGCCTCCTACCATTGGCCTGCTCGCAGGCTTCGCCTTCCTGCTGCTCATCGACTACATCACGCCGCACATTCATATCAGCGGAGAAACAGAAGGGCCCCAAAGCCGACTGTCCCGAACCGCCAAACTGACATTGGCCGTCACCATCCACAATTTCCCGGAGGGGATGGCTGTCGGTGTAGCGCTTGCCGGGGCCCTCACGGCAGATTTCAATATTGCAGGAGCTCTGGCTCTTTCATTGGGAATCGCGATCCAGAACATTCCGGAAGGAGCGATTATATCAATGCCTCTGCGTGCGGCCGGAAACTCACGTTGGAAATCCTTCTGCATAGGGACATTGAGCGGAATTGTGGAACCGATAGGCGGCGGTCTCGTATTGTTTTTGGCGACATCCATTCTCGGCATCATGCCCTATATGCTGGCTTTCGCAGCCGGCGCCATGCTCTATGTGGTGGTAGAAGAACTAGTTCCCGAATATTCCCAGGGAGAGCACTCCAATATCGGCACAATAGGATTCGCTCTTGGCTTCGCACTGATGATGGTTCTGGATGTAGTTCTGGGATAGGTTCTCTACAGGAGTTATTTCAACTCCACCGCCACTCACCTCTTGGCGCAAACGATGATGCTGGTCACGTTGCCATACATATCGTCATTGTGCAAACCATCTTCGGAAGTGTTCATGAATATTTCTTTCGTTTCTCCTGCGTAACGGGAACGGACACGCCAGATTATCGGGTAGCCGCCTTTGTCGCCGGCAGCGAAAACTTCGTCTTTTCCTCTTGCCGCGAGTGCATTGACGTGACCATTATATAATGTCAATCTTTTAAGTTTGCCGTCCGTCCAAAGAGCAGCCCGGTATCCTTCGACATATCCGCCGATATAGGTCTTTCCGTCGTGGCGAAGGATTGCGGCTGCTATGGAATTGCCGCTATTGTTCTCAATGTCAAGCAGGTGCAGCGCACCATTAAGCCACCAGCAGGCCCGGAAATTTTCCTCGTCCTTTATCAGATAGCCACTTGCATATACATCCGAGCCGTCAACAACAATCTCCGTAACGTAAGCTGAATCATACCCGTCATGCGGCATTTCAATGCGCTCAAAATTCTTCCACATACAATTGGTGCCTCCCGTATAGACAACATTTCCATCTACGGTGATGCATGATACCCGGCCTTCAATGGTCTTGTTTTCGCTCAAATCAGTCATATCCCCGTTATACCAATAAGCGGGATATTCCTTTTTATTCTCGGACCATGAACCTCCAGTGTAAAGTGAAATACCGGAAACCGTGAAATCAGTAGCATTGCAGTTCTCCATCACTTCTGCCTGGACTCCGTCCTTGTAAATTATCGTCCTGAAATCTTTGCCTTTGGCCAATGCGCACGAATACAGATACCGGTCCTTGATCATTCCAATGCCGGAAACAAACTCGGCGCCTTCAAGCAATGTCATGTTCCGGTTGTTCCACATAGTTGCATATGAACCTCCTGTGAAACTTGCATATATGTTTCCGGAACCGATGATTTCCCAGTAAGACGGGTCATATCCATACGAATCTTCATGACTCTGCGTTATGTGATACGTAAAAACCGTCTTTCCGTTTCTGGTGATGACAGCATCAGCCTTACGGTCCGTCTTGGACATATTCTCGCTGATTTTCAGATACTTGTATTCATATCCGGATTTTATGTATTCATCGATGTCTATCCAGTTTACAGACTTTCCGTCGAGCCCTTTCACAGTAACTTGGTCTTCAGGCCTGAAATCATTGGAGAAATAGTAATCAGTCTCATCAGAATATAATGATACGTCTGCTTCAGTTTTTGATTCCGCCTCGGAATTATCAGGAGGGGTCTCTTCTTCTTTGTCATTACCGCCCGACGTTTCAGTGTTCTCTGAGTCATTGTCCATTCCGTCGCACGAAGGCACGGAGACTACAAGTGCGAAAGCAAGCAGAACTCTTGCAAATGATGGCATTCTGAATTTCATCTCTATTATGTGTAATTGTTAATCAATGATTATGTTATATAAACCTTCCGGTCGCGCTGTCTTTCGCCTCGCGGATTTGGTCCGGAGTGCCGGTCGCCACGATTCTCCCGCCTTCCGAGCCTCCACCAGGGCCCATGTCAATGATAAAGTCAGCGTTGCGGATGACATCAAGGTCATGTTCAATGACAATGACGGTGGCCCCGTGGTCGATGAGGCTCTGGAATACATTAAGGAGCGTCATCACGTCTGACGGATGAAGACCTATGGTCGGCTCGTCGAACACGAATACGGAGTCGCCCTGTCCCCTACCCATCTCGCTGGCCAGTTTAAGCCTCTGGGCCTCACCGCCTGACAGACTCGGGGTTTCCTCGCCCAACGTCAGATAACCGAGGCCGAGATCACGCAATACCCTAAGCCGCTGGCTGATAAGTTTGAGGTCCGCACAAGCGTCAATGGCGGAATTGATATCCATATCCATAAGTTCCGGAAGCGAATGGAATTCTCCGGCGGAGTTCTCCCTCCTTATGCTTCCTGCAACTTTCGAATATCTGGAGCCCCGGCAATCCGGGCACGGGATATCCACATCGGGAAGAAACTGCACATCAAGGCTTATCACGCCTGTACCGTCACAGGTGGGGCACCTCAACTTGCCAGTGTTATAGGAAAAGTCACCATCCTTGTAGCCATGCTTCTTCGCGTCCGAAGTCTTTGCAAAGACTTTCCTGAGTTCATCATGGACATTGGCATAAGTAGCTACGGTAGAGCGGACATTGATACCAATCGGAGAAGCGTCAATGAGTTTCACTTGACGGATTCCGTCAGCCTCAATAGATTTTACATGCATTGGCAGGGTCTGACCTGAAATTTTCGCCTGAAGAGCAGGTATGAGACTTTCAAGCACCATGGTGGTCTTGCCGGAACCGGAGACTCCTGTAATCACAGTAAGCCGTCCTTTTGGAATCTCTACGCTGAGCGGCCGGACCGTGTGGATGGCATCTGTAATCATCGCTATCTTCCCCTCATTGAACATGTCGGCGGCCTCAACCCGTTGTCTGACATTGATAGAAGCCTTGACTGAAAGGAACGGACCGATCTTCGATTGTTCATTGACCTCAATGTCATTGACAGTACCCTGCGCCATCACCTCGCCTCCGTTCGCGCCGGCTCCGGGTCCCATTTCGATCATCCAATCGGATTTGGCCAGAATCTGCGTGTCGTGATCCACCAGAATCACGGAATTGCCGTCCGCTATCAGATCTTCCATAACGCCGCAAAGGCCAATGATATTCGACGGGTGCAGGCCGATTGAAGGTTCGTCCAAGACGTAGAGGACTCCGGTAGTGCGGTTTCGGACGGCTCTGGCAAGCTGCATTCTCTGGCGTTCTCCGGTCGAGAGAGTTGCCGAGGAACGGTCAAGTGACAGATAGCCTATCCCCAAGTCCATCAATCGTTTAGCTGTATCCAAGAATGATTCGCAGATGCTTTTGGCCATGGGTCTCATTTCTTCGGGAAGGGAAGCGGGCACGCCTTTGACCCACTCCACGATTTCGGTGAGAGTCATCTTGCAGGCATCGGCCAGGGATATTCCTCTGAGTATAGGCGCCCTAGCCGCATCAGAAAGCCTTGTACCTCCGCAGTCCGGACAGACATCGAGTTTCAGAAACTTCTCCACCCTCTTCATGCCCTTTTCGTCCTTGACCTTGGCCAATGCGTTTTCTACAGTATAGGTAGCATTGAAAAATGTAAAATCCAATTCGGCTGCATCATTGGAGTTCTTGGCCTTGTAGAGAATGTGCTTTTTCTCCGCCGGACCATGAAGGACAATGTCTTTTTCCTTATCTGTCAAGTCTTTGTAAGGGACATCAGTGCGCACGCCCATTGCCCGGCAGACGTCCTTCATGAGCGACCACATAAGTGTGTTCCATGGCGCGACCGCCCCTTCATCTATGGTAAGGTTCTCATCAGGAATGAGTGTGGATTCGTCGACTGTACGAATAGTACCGGTGCCATCGCAAGTCCTGCATGCGCCCTGACTATTGAATGCCAGCTCTTCGGCGCCAGGCGGATAGAAATGTTCTCCGCACACAGGGCAGACAAGGTCCTTTCCTGCCGCCACCCGTAAGGAAGGCTCGACATAATGTCCGTTGGGGCACCGGTGGCTGGCCAGTCTTGAGAACATAAGTCTAAGACTGTTAAGAAGTTCCGTCCCTGTACCGAAGGTACTGCGTATGCCCGGGATACCAGGTCTCTGATGCAGGGCAAGAGCCGCCGGAACATAAAGTACCTCATCGACATTGGCCTTTGCCGCCTGCGTCATTCTTCTTCTCGTGTAGGTCGAAAGTGACTCAAGATAACGCCTTGAACCTTCTGAGTACAGAACTCCGAGGGCCAGCGAGGACTTTCCCGATCCCGACACACCGGCAATTCCCACGATTTTCCCAAGCGGAATATCTACATTTATATTCTTCAGGTTGTGCACCCTTGCGCCACGCACTAATATCTTGTCCGGATTTTTCATTGATTCTATAATTTACCGGTCCAAAATTAGCGAAATCTTGTTAACTTTCATCTCGTCATTGCGACTTAGTAACGTGAAAAAAATAACCTTCCCCAGATTAGGAGAAGATTTTCGTGGATAGATCTATTTTCGAAGAAGGAGTGTGCCGGTGGCACATGACTGATGAGAAAACAGATATAGACCGAAAAGAATTCTTAAGATGAGGCAGGTTATTTTTTGAAGGTTACTTTAATGAATATGGGAAGAACGGCTCGCAATTTGCGGGCCGTTCTTCTTATGAACTTACTGGTATATATCAGGTTAGCGCTCTGGTATATACACAGATTTTAACCACATGATTTATGAAGCATTTATCGATTCTTACCGCCATAATTCTGGCCGCAGCGGCCTTGATGGCATCATTCCAGAACTGCTATGCCTGCACAGGCATCACCCTCAAAGCCAAGGACGGAAGCACTGTAGTGGCGCGCACGATCGAGTGGGCAGCCTCCGACAATGACTGCCGTTGGGTTGTCGTACCTCGCGGACACAGATGGAAATCCTTCATCCCAGGAGGATGGACTGGCAGAAGTTTTACCAATGAATATGGTTACGTGGGCGTCTCGGTGGTCCAAGACGAGCTGATGATGGAGGGCATGAATGAGAAAGGCCTCTCCGCAGGCCTCTTCTATTTCCCTGACTACGGAAAGTACGAGGAGTATTCAGAAGCGAATTATGAGACCAACATATCTGATTTCCAGCTGGTCTCCTACATTCTCGGGCGCTGCGCCACCGTCGATGAGGTCAAGGCCGAGATTGCAAGGGTACATATCCATGGATTCGATCCACGTTCCTCGACCGTACATTGGAGGTTCGCCGAGCCGTCAGGCCGCCAGATTGTGCTGGAGATCATCGACGGGAGGTGCATTTTCTATGAAAACCACCTGGGCGTACTGACCAACTCTCCATCCTTCGACTGGCAGCTCACCAATCTCAATAACTATGTAAACCTCTTACCTGGCCGTACCGAGACACATACGATTGGAAATATGTCCCTGTCATCTTTCGGCGGCGGAAGCGCGATGATTGGTCTCCCGGGGGATTTCACCCCGCCTTCAAGGTTTGTACGCGCGGCATTCTTCCAGAGTACAGCACCGCAGAAGCCTGACGCAGAGGGTACCGTGTTTACGGCCTTTCATATTCTCGGTTCGATGGAGATTCCGATCGGGGCGCAGTTCCCGGTTGACGAAACGCCGGCTGACATCCCATCAGCAACCCAATGCACCTGTGTCACCGACATGTCAGGTTTGAAGTTCTATTATCGCTCCATGTATGACGGAGGCATCAGATGCATTGACCTTAAAGAGATTGACTTCAAGAAGATAGGCCTGAAGTCCGAGCCGCTCGTTCCGTCAAAGAAGGAATTCGTCCATCACATCAGATTCTAACGTGGAATGGCACAGGAAGACCTCACCATGAAATGCGGTGTCGGACTTAATTTCGTGCGTCAGCAGCGGAAGGGTCTATACGAAGGCGACAGTCGCAAATGAGCTCTGACAGGGCGGCGGAAGAGTTTCTTTTACAAAACCAATGTTAGCGTTGGCGGGACGCGGCCACGGAGCATTTTGTAACTCACTGATAATCAGACACCATTTTAGATATAGCATGGAAACGCAGGCTTTTTTTGGTCGCGTTTCCACGCTGCATTTTATGATACATTAATAATCAACGCCTCCAAAAATAAGGCGTGGCTGCGTCCCGCCGAGTGGCTATTGAATCGCTGGACAGGGCAATAGAATGCGCAGAAGAGAACAGCGAAATCCCGTTTTCTCATCTCATTGTAATGCGACGTAATATATATAATTAATATATATTATATAATACATAATACTGTAACGTAATTAGTTAACATACTATATAAATAGCGAAAAAGTAATTGAAAATCAATATTTTACAATTGGTATTTGTTCTATATCTTTGCCACGGTTAAGCTTATCCAAGGGAAAATATTGAAGGCTTGCAAGGGCCGTTTGTTTAAAAGAAATACTATTCGCATTATGATTGAGTTTAAGAAATATAGTTCCATTGAGAACTCGTTTTATAAAGACTATGTGAATGACGTGAGAGAGCAAGTTTCATCTGATGTCAAGTGGGTTGTTCAGGAGAAGGTACATGGTACTAATACAAGTTTCCTTTGCGATGGGCATGATGTCAAGTTCGCAAAAAGGACATCAATTCTGGCAGAAGATGAGAACTTTTATGATTATCATGAGATTCTTGAGCGGTATCACGATAAGGTGCTCTCGCTCTTCAGAAGATTGTGCCGGACACATGAGGGTGTAAAGTCGATCTCAATTTTCGGGGAACTGTTCGGTGGCGCATATCCACATCCGGATGTTCAACGTGTTGGTCGACTTACAGTAATCCAGAAGGGAGTATTCTATACTCCGAAACATGAATTCTATGGATTCGATATCTATGTCTTTACTGAGAATGGCGGCAGCTATCTCTCAGTAGATGAAGCTAATGCTCTGTTTGAGTCCGAGGGCTTCTTCTATGCCAAAAGTTTGTTTTTAGGGACTTTGGATGAGTGTCTAAAGCATTCAAATCAGTTCCAATCAAAGATTCCCGAGTGGCTGGGATTGCCTGCAATAGCGGATAATATCTGTGAAGGTATTGTTATAAGGCCTGTTGTTCCACAATACCTACGGACTGGCAGCAGAGCATTGATCAAGAGTAAGAATGAGAAATTTGCGGAGAAGAAGAGTGTGAAAAGACGCAATAAACAATTGGAGCAAAGTATCGAATACAGTAAAGAGCTTAAGGAACTTCTATTTTTGATCGAACCTTATGTGAATGAAAATCGCCTTGCTAACGTCATCAGTCACATTGGCGAGGTGAAGATTCCCCGAGATTTCGGTAGGCTTGTCAAGGCTATGTACGATGATGTGATGGAGGATTTTCTTAAGGAACATAGAGATGCTCATGAATCCGTAGACAAGTCGGAGCAGAGAGTGTTCAACAGTAATCTAAACAAGAAAATCATATCATTAATCAAGGCCATGTATATGGCTGCACAATAAACCAATTGATTTATGAAGAATAAAGAATTCAAGGTCTTGCTGATGAACATTAATAAGAATACGTATGAGCAAATTAGGATGAACATAGATGTAATTGTCGATATTCTTTATGAAGAGTTTTTAACCAAATAACGTATTGAGATATGAATAATCAGAAATTAAACTTTGAGGAGTTCTGTCAAATGTATCCGGAACTTCTTGAGCAGGCAAGAGAATATGCGCATGGGATAATCGAGAATCCAGAGGAACATGATGATGCCGTGGAATCATGTATATGTGACTTTTTGGAAGGAGCACGTGCTGCAATGTCATATAGGGAAGATTCTATAATACATTCTTGATTGTTGAGGATAAATCGGCAACTGCGGTTGCCGATTTACATACCGCTGATACTTAAACTTACCTAACCACGTCATGTTTCCGGCGATTTCTAGCCGGTCTGTTCCGTAAAAGGACCTGCATCCTATAATGGCGCATTTCTATATCCGAAATGATGTAATTTTAGATCGGAGGAGAATTTCACATTCGATGTAATATAATTTCATAAAAGTGTACTATATTTGCATCCGATAGGATGTAATTATATTATGAAGACACTATTGTCTGCAAAACTCAAATCCCTCCGCAAGGAGTATGGATTGACACAGGAAGAACTCGCCCTGAAATGCGGTGTCGGACTTAATTTCGTGCGTCAACTTGAGCAAGGAAAACCGACGCTCAGGATGGATAAGGTTAATCAGGTGCTTGCAATGTTCGGCTACGAGCTTGCACCGGTAAGAACAGATGAATTGAATGAGAAAAGCTGAAATTTACTTTAAGGACCACCTTGCCGGTATTCTTACTGAAACAGAATCCGGTTATGAATTTTGCTACAATAAGGAGTATTTAGACAATAAGGGCTCAGATCCAGTGAGTCTTACACTGCCACTCTCTGAGAAGCCTTATCAATCCAAAATTCTGTTTCCATTCTTCGATGGTCTCATTCCTGAAGGATGGCTGCTTGATGTGGCTTTAAGGAATACGGACATCAGTTCATTGGACAGGATGTCCCTGCTCCTACTCTGTTGCAAAGACTGCATCGGAGCGGTAAGTGTCGTACCCGTAAATGAGAAAAGCGATGAGTAAATGTCTATATTGCTATAAGGAGCTTGTGGACGGAGAAGTGGATTTCCATAAAGGCTGTGCCAAGAAATTCTTCGGAATGCAGAATACACCGGAATTGCCCTATTCACTCAATGATTTGGACACACTGGCTGCTCAGGTGATAAAGTCGCAGACAACATTGACCGGAGTTCAGGCGAAATTGTCTCTCCATCTCGACAGGCATGAGGGGTCAAGAAGACTCACCATAGTAGGACTTTGGGGCGATTATATCTTCAAGCCACAGACCCAGACATACAAGAATCTTCCCGAAAATGAAGACTTGACAATGCATTTGGCCGAAATAGCAAAGATAAAGGTTGCGCCCCACTCTCTAATACGACTTCAAGATGGCACATTGGGCTACCTGACCAAAAGGATAGACCGGACATCAGACGGAAGTAAGATTCCGATGGAGGACATGTGCCAGCTTACAGAGAGACAGACGGAATACAAGTACAAGAGTTCGTATGAACAGATTGCCAAGGTAATCGCCAAATATTCATATGTGCCACTTTTGGATCTGACCGATTTCTATGAACAAGTATTCTTCAGTTGGCTGGTAGGAAACAATGATATGCATCTGAAGAACTTCTCGCTGTATGCACCAAAAGGAAAGTGGTTTCTAACCCCAGCATACGACCTCCTGAATGTCTCAATGGTGAATCCTAAAGACACCGAAGAAATGGCACTCACACTCAATGGTCGGAAGAAGCGGTTAAAGAAAAGCGATTTCGTCAGTGCCATGACACTTTCAGGTATTGCACCCAAGGTATTTGACAATATGCTAGAAAAGTACAGAAAACTCCTACCGAAATTCCACGACATGATTGACATGTCGTTTTTGGATGACGAGTGCAAGGAAACTTATAAGCAGGGCATCACATCACGGTTGGAAAGAATATCAAATCAGAAATAAAACAGCGGGCAAGTCTTTTGAAAAACAAGAAAAGGCGGTCCATTGTAATAATGTTCCGCCTTAACTATTTAATTATTAAGCAATTATTCCCCACCTACTCTTCCTCATCACATCGTTTCGCACTCAAATTGTCGATTTGGAAAACGAAGACAAAAAATCTGACTGATAGCCCTCGCTATCTCAAGCTTTTTTCCAATGCCAGAATCAAATTGAAAATACCGGATGAGGGATTGTCAAGATTTTTCAACAATTCGCTATAGGCTTCCGCAGTTGAAATTTTTGTCCTCCAATCCTTTCCATGGAGAAGAAACCAAAACTCAATGGCCGGATTGCTGAGCAATTTGTACGCCCTACAGTCTTTTATTCTTTCATTGACGACAGGTACATCCATATCATACATGAGAAAGACGAGAATCTTGTCGGTCTTCGATATTTTCAATTCCTTCTTCCTGACATCAATCAATCTCTGCGAAATACTATCTCCCTCTATCTTGGGGACAATCCTGATCGGAGAACGATATGCCTGTTTAAGATAATCCAGATAAGCCTCCTCCGTTTCGCCCTCGCAGAATATCAGGAACACAGGCTTCATCGTTCGTGACGGAGATGCCGTACGCTGCTTTGCCATATTCAGTCCTCCAGAAGTTGCTTCAAGTTCATGACAGTTGAATCTACAAACGGAACCGCATCAAAACGCCCCTGGATGTATCCTTTCTCAGCATCCATATTGTCTCTGAAATCCTTATAATCATACAGAGAATAGACCTCTGTCGATCCGTCAGCCAATTTATTGACGAATACGACCTGATCTTTCCTCAGACGTTTCATGTCAATCAGATTAGTATTATGCGACAATCAATCACAAAATTTATATCCTAACACAGATACCAGAAATTATTCCACCAAATCTTCTTCATCGTGGGCATAAACAAACATCAGAAGCCACGGCCACATTGTATGATACGGAAGTCTTTTGTTCATCAACTATCAGAACATGTTTGTGCTTGGGAAATGCGTGAGACTTAGGACAGGTCGGAATTGTTGAGTAGTCCTTCTTATTTGTTTTTTGTGTAGCAAATGCATTGTTATTATCAATACAATGTATTATATTTGTGTTGATAATATTAAAAGTATCTAATATGGCACAGTCAACATTGTCAATGAGAGTAGATGATAATCTCAAGAAAAATTTTGATATGATATGCGATGATTTCGGCTTCACGAGTACGGCGGCTATCACCGTATTCATGAAAACGGTGGTCCGTGAAAGGCGCATCCCTTTTGAAATTAAAGCGTCCAGCAAGGAGCAAATCAATAAGGATGCATGGAATGCATTTCTTGAAATGAGAAATCAGGTTGCCGCCGCCGGGGCCCAAGGACTCTCATTAGAAGAAATCAATGACGAGATTAGAGACGCCAGAAATGAAAGATAAGTTTTTTGCTGTCATTGATACAAATGTTATAGTATCGGCGCTAATTTCCAAAAACATTGACTCCAATCCGGGCAAAGTCTTTCGCGCTATCGTACAGGAGCGTATTGTCCCATTGTATAATGATGAAATTCTGGCGGAATATAGGTGTGCTCTTTCACGACCAAAATTTCATCTTTCACCAGATCTTATAGAAACTGTCTTGAAGGCAATTATTGTTGATGGTTTAAATTTAGATAGGGTACCCGCAACAGGCATTGACTTTCCGGACCCGAAAGACATTGTATTCTATGAAATAGCTATTTCCAAAGAAAACGCATATCTTGTTACCGGCAATATCAAACATTTTCCGGTCAGGTCTTTTATTGTTTCTCCTGCAGAAATGGTGGAGTTGCTGGGCGAAGATTGATTATTCTGTTAAGATTCATTTCAAATAATGCATTAGAATAATGACCTACGCGGAATTATTGGCGGACAATCAGCGCTTGCGGAAACGAATCATAGAATTGGAACAAGAGAATGCCAGACTTAAAGGACTGGATGAGCCATTGTTGTCAGAATCGAAGTCTCAGACACTTGAAAGTCATAAGTCATTGACAGAAGAAGAGAAAGAAATTGAACTGCGACGGAGGGTAAATCTTTTTCGGTCGTTGTTCCGAGGTCGAGAAGATGTATATGCCCAAAGATTTGTGACAAAAGACGGAAAAAGAGGTTATCAGCCAGTTTGTCGAAACCGCTGGTCGATTGAGTGCAAAGCACATAAATACAAATGTGAAGGATGTGCCCACAGAGATTTGGTGCCATTGGATGATGCTATCATCAGACGCCATCTGCATAAAGGAGCAAAAGAAACTGACATCCTAGGCTTATACCCGATTATGGAGGACAACACCTGCTTCTTTCTTTGCGCAGATTTCGATGACAAGAACTGCCAGCATGGATATAAAGATGATGTGTTGTCTTATGTCGGCGTATGTAACGACTGGAACATTCCGGTTTATATAGAACGTTCGCGTTCCGGAAATGGTGCTCACTTATGGATATTCTTCAGCGAGCCTGTTTCTGCAGCATTGGCACGTAAACTTGGATTCGCAATTCTTGGATCGGCGATGGAGAGAAACGCCCAGTTGGACATGAAGTCCTACGACCGTTTCTTTCCGAACCAGGACTTTGTTCCAAAGGGCGGTTTTGGCAATCTCGTAGCCCTACCGCTTCAAGGCGACGCCAAGCACAAAGGAAACAGTTTATTTGCGGATGAGAATTTCGACGTGTACAAGAATCAATGGGATTTCCTGTCTACTGTCAGAAAGTTATCCGGACATGAAGTGTCGGCATTACTCGCTCAGCACAATAGCCGATTGGAACTTTCGTCCTCGTCGGAC
>UMBZ01030703.1_pt1 | contig 32492 bp, 29 predicted proteins | sample 1964091 | NCBI WGS metagenome assembly UMBZ01 (sample SAMEA4835954, study PRJEB28245) | human gut metagenome | biome: gut microbiome; material: fecal sample | place: Denmark | collected 2008
TGCTTACTTGAACGGAAAATGAAAATCGGGGATGTCTTATTTGACGTCCTCGATTAGTTTATAGTAGAAGTCCCTGAATGCGTTCCAGGAATAGTATGAAGGCGCGACCTCAGCCAGCGGAAGTGAGGCCTCGTGGCCGTTATACAGAACCTTTATCAGGATTTCTGATGATTTCCTGCTCCGGTAGAAGATGAACTGAATGTTGGACGCCATCGGAATCTGGTCGCTGCGCCAATAGTTCTTTACTTCGTGCGGTTCGGAGATTACAGCCCCGAAGTTGTTGATTCTCATGAAACTGGCCGTCGGAAGCACCGCCGTATCATGGGTGAACCTGAGGTCGAGCCGGACCTTGCCTGAGGCGATATTGCGGTCGGCATTGACCATGATGTCTTTCAGGACGGCGGCATTGTTGGTGACGCTCCTGTTGTCGGCGATAGGGGAGAATCCCCAGATAGTGTATCCGTTGAAGTTCCTAAGTTCCCACAGGTTGAACAGCTCTTCCGGCGTGAAAATGTCATCGAACTTGTCCGTTGCCGCATCGTCTCCGATACACTGGATATCCATGATGATGCTCCTCATGTCCGACTCGAATTTCCACATCCCGTAAGAGGATTCGATGAAGTCAATGTCATTGAAGAATCTGGAGCAAAATCCCTCAGGGTCAGTCAGTTCAGCCTGCATTGCAGCCGCTGTCTCAGCGACGGCCTTTGTCCTCGGGATCTTCTCGTAGAACGGATTTTTGGAACCGTTGGGCTCCAGTACCGGCAGGAATTTCCGTCCCGCATCTACGCTGTAGGAGAAGTCTCTGTCCAGTACCCTGATTTCGTCAATGAAAGAATGCATGGTCAGAAGAACTCTCGGAACCGGCGTTGAGAGCACCGTTGCCTCAGTCTTTCCTTTGAACACCTCCGGGAAGTCATGGTACATGATGTTGGCTATCTTATGGAGCTGCTCCTGACCTTTGATTGTCAGATCCCCGCCGCGGAATGCCACGTGAGGATAAAATGCCTCGTATCTTCGGTATAAATTCTCTCCCTTGTCGTTCAGCTTGCCCGCTTCATGGGCATTGACAAGTATCGCCCTCACCTTCTCGTAGATATCGTCGCTGATGGCGAATCTGGCCCCATGTCTTCCCAGATAGCTGATATAGAATGGCTTGTAGCCTTTCGGCGCCGGCGTCATCTCCGGATTGTCGAACGAATACATATAATATTCCGCCCCGGTCCGGTAAAGTTCTTTCATCATTTCTGCCCTTGTATCGTACCTTACGACCGCATCCTTCACTCCGAATTCAGCCTCGATTGCGGCGCGTTTCTCCAGTCCGGTCTGTGCCAGTGCCGTTGGGGTCAATGCTAATGCCGCAACGGCTGCAGTAAGATGGTTTATGATTGATTTATGCATAGTTGATGTCCGTTTCAGACTTTAAGGAACACGTTCTTCTTGTACATGAAGTACAACATCAGCCAGGCGGCGGCAAAGTATCCGATTCTGAGTATGACTGCGCCGAAGCCTTCCGGAACAAGCTCTGCCACTCCGCTGAGGAAGAAATCGCCGATCTTCTGAAAGTCAATGAAAGCCTGCGCCAAGTAAATTGTTATCGAGTTCATGCCGACAACCTGGAAGAAAATGACGCCTTTTCTCCAACCTTTTACGTCAATGATATAGTAGAAAATCGCGAAAACGGCGAGTGAATAAGATGCCGCGGCGAGGACGAAAGTGCTGGTCCACAGGTTCTTGATGACCGGGAACCAGATTGACCACAACGCCGCCGCAACCCCCGTTATGACTGCTGCGCCGAGTAATTTCAATGTCTTTTTCTCTCCGCTGTCATCGGATTCTTTCACATATCTTCCGGTGAACATGCCGAGCAGGGCGGTGACGATTGCCGGGATGGTGCTCAGCAGGCCTTCCGGGTCGCCGTATGGCTTGAACGCATGATTTCCGAGGACGATTCTGTCAATGTAGTACGAAATGTTGCCCATCTTTGACATTGAATCTGCTCCTGCAGGTGCGTCCGGCGCGATGGTGAATTTAAGCATCAGGAAATAGCCTATGAGGATTCCTGCGGCTATGCCATACTGTGTCTTTCTGCCTGTGTAGCAATATATTATGGCCGCGAGGGCCCATGCGATACCGATTCTTCCCAAAACGCTCATGATTCTCAATGTCGCGAAGTGGAAATGGAAAAATCCCTGATAGACCAGTCCGAGGAAGAACAATATGCAGGCACGTTTCAGGACTTCTTTGGTAATGTCGCCTTTCGACAAACCTTTTTCCAGTTTCTTTGCAGATGAAAATGGGAATGTCATGCCGGAGATGAACAGGAACAATGCGAATATGGTGTCATGGTGATGGAATCCCTCCCATTTCACATGGCTCATCTGCATTGCCAGCCATGAAGTGTCACCGTCAGGGAACAGCGCACAGATACTTACGATGATTCCGCTCAGACCCATGATGAACATCATGTCGAACCCTCTGAGTGCATCAAGCGACAGCAGGCGTCCGTTACCTGCCAGGTTGTTTTTTGTCATGTTCGTTTTATGATTTTATTTTACGAGTTTGGCCTCAGTCTTGGCCATGAATTTTGCTTCATCGATAATGAATCTTTCGTGTTCTCCCTCTCCTATGATGCCTGCCTCATCCGAGCATTCCACGTGAAATACCAGACGTCTTCTGTCGATTTCCTTGAGTTCAGTCCTGCAAGTGATCTTCATGCCCACCGGTGAAGCCGACAGATGTTTGACATTGACAAGAGTTCCGACCGTGCTCTGCCCGTTCTCCAGGAACGGTGCCACGCTCAGCCTCGCCGTTTTTTCCATCAATGCTATCATTGCAGGGGTTGCGAAAACCGCCAGCGAACCGCTGCCCAGCGCCTCTGCCGTATTCATTTCATTGACAATAAGTTCCTCCTGCCCAATAATTCCTGTTTCCATTGTTTTACGTGTTAGTAATCTGTATATGGTAACCTTCAAGCATAACCTGCATCATCTTAGGAATCTTTTCGGTTTAAATCAGTTTTCTCATCAGTCTTCTCATCAGTCATGTGCCACCGGCACACTCTATCTTCGAAAACGGATTTATCCTCGAAAATCTTCTCTTAATCTGAGGCAACTTATTTCTTTCAAGTTACTAATTCCTGTCTGGTTTACAAACCTTAGACTTGTGTCTTTATAGATTGTTAATTATCCGACAAATATAGTGATTGGACGCCGAATCATCAAGTGCCCTCTGGAAGAGAACACCTCTTCTCCGGACAATTTTCAGGAACTGCAAGCAGAATATTACAACTGTCCACGATACCACGTAACTGGGATTGCCTGACTGCCATTCCGCGTGGCAGAGGTAGCTTTCCGGACAGTGGGTCTGCCACAAGGAGTGACCTCAGACATACCCGGATGGTCATATAGCGTGGACGGTGACAAAACAAGGATACCCTCAAACATGGTTCTATGATAGGGACAGGCCACAATGATACCCACATTCCCATATGGCGTGGACAGGCGCAAAATTTCGACCCTCTTGACAGGCGTGATTTGGGACGCATTTGCGGTAAGATTCTGAAATTGAGTGCATTACGAGATTGGAGCCACGACAGGAATCTGCCAAGACCACCTTTCAATGGCACCTCTTGGCAAGAGACTTATTGCTTAATTAATTGAGATACAAGCGATTACAGATAAATCTACCTGTCAAGAGGGTCGAAAATCGCACCGGAGATCAAAAGTACTGGTCATATAGCGTGGACAGTGACAAAATAAGGATACCCTCAAACATGGTTCTATGATAGGGACAGGCCACAATGATACCCACATTCCCATATGGCGTGGACAGGCGCAAAATTTCGACCTTCTTGGCAGGCGTGATTTGGGACGCATTCGCGGTAAGATTCTGAAATTGAGCGCATTATGAGATTAGAGCCACGACAGGAATCTGCCAAGACCACCTTTCAATGGCACCTCTTGGCAAGAGGCTTGTTGCTTAATTGATTGAGATACAAGCGATTACGGATGAATCTGCCTGTCAAGAGGGTCGAAAATCACACCGAAAAACACACTGAAAATCGCACCAGAAATCACCCCGGAAATCACACAGCGAAACAGACGACGCGGACACAGACAAAAACCTGACCCTAAAGTAACTTTTTCATTTTCAATGTTATTTAGAGGTCATGTGTTTCTTATATGTGAAATCGTATTCGCCCGGTGTCCAATTCTCCCCTATACGATTTTGTGTTTCATAGTTGATGTTGATTAGGATTGTAAAGGGGCTCAGAAACTGAAAGTTGTTTCCAACTGTTCTCCTAAGCCCCTAAGTGTGAAGTCCTCGTTAAGTTGTCCCGAAACGGAACTGGTTAAGAGTTTATTTCTTCATTGCCGCCTCGATGTCGTCAGGGAAGATAGGTAGTCTGTGCTTTCCGAGCCTGCGGGCGCTGTCCGCAGTTACCAGGACATCATCTTCGAGTCTGATACCTCCGAAATCATAATAAGACTCCAGTTTCTGGTAGTTTACGAAACCATGGTCAGCATTGGTCGCCTTCCACTGCTCTATCAATGCCGGAATGAAATAGATTCCCGGTTCATCAGTGATGACATTGCCCGGAACGAGCTTTCTGGCCATTCTGAGGCTGCCGAGGCCGAGCTGGGTAGAACGCACCTGGTCATCGTCATAGCCGACATAATTTTCTCCGTAATCTTCCATGTCGTGGACATCCATACCCATGTTGTGGCCGAGGCCGTGAGGCATGAACAAGCCTGCCACGCCCGCTTCTACCATGCTCTGGACATCACCGCGGACGATATCGAGTGCGCGGAGACGCTCAAGCATGAGGGCCATAGTCTGGATATGCACGTCCCTGTATGTCGTTCCAGGCTTGGTGAGATTGAAAGCCAACTCGTTGCAGTCGCACACAATCTGGTAAATATCCCTCTGCTTTGCGGTGAACTTGCCGCTTGTCGGATATGTACGTGTGAAATCGGAAGCGTAATGCATATTGTTCTCGGCACCGGCATCGATTACCATCAGCTTGCCAGGCTCTATAATCTTGTCATGCAGATGGTTATGCAATGTCTCGCCATGCTGTGTGAGAATTGTGGCAAATGAAACGCCCCAACCCTTCGACAGGGTGACAGCCTCCATCTTGCCGACGACTTCCTGCTCCAGAATACCTGTTCTGATGCTGTCCCTTGCGACAGAATGCATCTCATACCCGAGGTCAGCTGCATCGTCGAGAACCTCGATTTCGCAATCCTCCTTCACCAGACGCATGGAAATGATGGCTTTTGTCAATGCCAGTGAAAACTTTCCGGCCACTTCGCCGTCTCCGCATCCGATAAGCGATGCGATCTTCATGGTATTGTAATACCTTGAAGGCTTTATGAAATGCACTGGACGACCTTCGGCGACAACTTTTCCGACTACAGCATCGAGCGCCTTGTAAGGTGCTGATTTCTCGATACCTACACCAGCTGCGATAGAAGCTACGCTAGGCTGGGGACCCATCCAGATGATATCACCGATTTCCACATCATCCGCGAAAATCGTCTCTTCTCCGTTGTCAAGGTCAATGACAGCCGCATAGAGCGGAGCATCGATTCCGAAGAAATACAGCCATGTGCTGTCCTGACGGAACTTGTAGCAGTTGTCCTTATATTGTGCAGGAGCCTCCGTATTGCCGATAAACAGGGCAATACCCCTTCTGCCTTCGGCTGCGCTGTTCTTCATTCTTTCCAACAGCGTCTGACGCCTTTTTACATAAACACTTTTGTCGAACATAGTTAATAAATAGTAATTAGTTGTATAATCAGTGGCCTCCGTAGAGATATTTGCTTTGTTCTTCCGAGAGCTTGTCGATATTGATGCCCCAGTCCGCGAGTTTGCGGAATGCGACCTCATTGTCGATTTCCCGTGGCACCGCATTGAGCATCTTCCCGTTCTCCCTGACGATAGTTTTCTCATTGTCCACGAGATACTTGGCGCTGAGGGCCTGGATTGCGAAAGACATGTCCATGATTTCTGCCGGATGTCCGTCACCGGCCGCAAGGTTCACGAGACGGCCTTCAGCGATGATATATACTGTCCTGCCGTTCTCCAGTTTGTATGCTTCGATGTTGTTTCTTGCCGGAGCGTGGCTGACCGCCATTTCTTTCAATGCCGCCACGGCAACTTCCACGTCGAAATGTCCTGCGTTGCAGCAGATGGCTCCGTCTTTCATCTTCAGGAAATGCTCTGCAGTGATGACATCATTGCATCCGGTGACAGTCACGAAGATGTCGCCCTCTGCAGCGGCTTCTGACATTGACATAACCTTGAATCCGTCCATTACGGCTTCCATTGCGCGGATCGGGTCGATTTCGGTGACGATGACATCGGCTCCGAGGCCCTTTGCTCTCATTGCCACGCCCTTGCCGCACCATCCGTAGCCTGCGACAACGACATTCTTGCCTGCTACGATAAGGTTGGTCGTTCTGTTGATGCCGTCCCATACTGACTGGCCTGTACCGTAACGGTTGTCGAACAGGTGCTTGCAGTCCGCATTGTTCACGAGCATCATCGGGAACTCCAGCTCCTTCTTCTTGTTCATGGCCTCAAGCCTCAGAATACCGGTGGTGGTCTCTTCGCATCCGCCTATCACATTGGGAATCAGCTCCCTGTATTCCGTATGGATCATATTGACAAGGTCTCCGCCATCATCAATGATAATGTTCGGGCCGACTTCGATCACGCGTCTGATGCCCTGCATATATTCTTCGTCTGTGGCTCCGTGAACTGCAAATACGTTCAGTCCTTCATGAACGAGCGCCGCAGCAATGTCATCCTGTGTGGAAAGCGGATTGCTGCCTGTGATATACATCTCGGCGCCGCCTTCTGCCAATATCTCGCAGAGATGGGCTGTCTTTGCCTCAAGATGCACTGACAATGCTATTTTCTTGCCTTTGAATGGCTTGGTTTCCTTGAATTCTTTCTCAAGTCCTGCCAGAAGCGGCATATGTCTTCTGACCCATTCGATTTTCAATTCTCCGTCTCTCCAGAGTTCAGGATTTCTTATTTCGCTAGTCATTACTGTTTTGTTTATTAATTCCGACAATTTACGAAAAAATCCCGTAACATCGTCCTGCGTCCGGCATCTATTTCGAAAAATATGTCTGACCCCCGAACGAAAAACTATCCGGGACGACTTGGGGACTGCCCAAAAGGGTATGCAAATGCCGCCAGCCTTCTAACCGTTGTTCACGAAGCCGAGAGTGGCGCAGCTTATCCGGACCTCGGGGCCGAAGAAGGGCTGGAGGACGGACAGGCAGGCTGCCATCGTGGCGCCTGTAGTGAAAACGTCATCGACGAGCAGGACATGTCGGGCACTCGGGACCGGAATATGAGGGGCCAATGTAAACGCTTGGCTTACATTGGCTTTCTTCGCTTCTACCCCTAACTTGGTCTGGGTCTTCGTGCTTTTCCGGCGGAGGAGGATATCCGTCCTGACGCGGACTCCCAATTTTTCCGCAAGGGCATTGGCAATGACCTCCGCCTGATTATAACCCCTTTTCCACTGTCTCGCCCAATACAGCGGGACGGGAATGATAAAATCAATGTCAGAAAAGTGCTCCGAGTCGTTCATGAATTCGCCGAGCATCCTCGCGTAAAAAGTGCCTTCATCGATGTCCGCCAGATATTTCAGCCGTTGGGGAATTTTCTTGTATCTGTTCTCGCCGTGGTAGAAAAACAGGGCTGCCGCATAGGAGTAGTGAATACGCGGCATCGCTTGTGCCATACTGGTTTTGTCAGGCGTAACATTCTCACCTGCATTGACTTCGGCTTCAATTCTTTTCTGCACGAAGGCATTGACCTTGTCGGCCATCGGATTTTTCTTCCGCTCCCAGAAAAAGGTCAATGGAAGGTCGGCCTGGCAATTAATGCATAGATGCCTTTCGCGTGAGGTCAATGTCTCTCCGCACACTATGCAGGTTTTAGGAATCAGTATGTCAATGACGGTTCTGGCCTCCTCCATCAGGACGCCGCCCAGTTCTCTCGCAAAAGAATAAGTTTTCCCCATATCGTCAATGTCGTTGGTTCCGAATCTGCAAATCTGCCAAAAAATCAGGTGTCAATGCCGGAAAAGTGGCTCAAGTCAATGCAAGTTTTTATGATTTTTAAGTTTTCATCGTGTTTTTTAAATACGCAACCCGGTTGCAGACGAGAGTTTGTACATTTGTGCCATAAATCGACTAAGAAACTGTTTTGAAATGATTGAATAGTTGTTTGAGGTAAAATTCCTTCATCTTCTTCCCGAGTTTTCGGGTCAGATAGGCCCAGCTATCTTCCCTGAACCCTCGGTTGAATCTGAAGTTTTTTCCACTCAAACCTTCTGTGAATAATTTCAAAACAGTTTCTAAAACGTATCAGAAAAAGTCGTATCTTTGTCCGGATTGAGAATATGAAAAAGATGGTTTCCAAAATACTGATGAGCATGGCGGCATTGATAATGCTGCTTATGTCGGCAGTTCCGCACCATCATCATTGCGGCAGTCCCGCGATGGCCCATCATATCGACTATATCTGCTTCGACGGCAGCGACTGTTGTAACTGTCAGGCTGATTGTTGCGGTTCGGACCATCATCACTGCGGAAACGGCACGGAAAACTGCCGCATCCACTCTCTCGTCACTCTTCTTTCCAGGGTTCAGAATGTCCCGTCAGGACATCTGGCACTTGAATATGTCGTTCCTCAGGAGATTCTTCCTGAAATCTCTGTCGAAGTCAAGTCCAAGGAAAAACAGATCCTTGTCCCTGACAAACTTTCATATCAATATCGTGTAAGAACCAAAGGGCTCCGTGCCCCTCCTGTAGCCTGAATCATCTGCAAAGTATTTCTTATTGGCCTGCAAGTCTCTGACTGAAAGGCTATTCCGGATTCAGAACATATATTCTTACATACAAACATGAAACATATACCATATTATCTTGTGGCCGGCCTTATGATGGCAGTCGGCTGCGGAAACAATAATAACAAGGCAGGATCAGAAGCGCATGACCACGAGCACACAGAGGCTCATGCAGCTCATGACCACGAAGGACACGACCACGATTGTGACTCCCATGACCATGAAGGCCACTCGCACGACCATGAGGGGCATTCTCATGATGCACACAATCATGAAGGCCATAGCCACGACTCTCACGACGAACATGCTCATGAGCCGGGCGTAGTGGAATTTACCGAAGAACGCGCCAAAGCGGCATGCCTTGAAACTGAGATAGTTAAAGGCGGAGTGTTCAGCGCCGCCATAAGGACCAGCGGAGAAATTCTCCCGGCGCAGGGAGACGAGACGGCAGTCGTTGCTACAACATCCGGAGTCATTACTTTAGGAGGTAAGGCCGCCGGAAACCAGTCCAGACTTCTTCCCGGCTCCAGAGTGGCTGAAGGACAGGCAATTGCCGTAATCTCTGCCAAGAATATGGCTGACGGTGACCCTGTAGCAAAGTCTGCAGCAGCATACGAAGCCGCGAAAAAGGAATTTGAAAGGGCAGAGAGCCTGATTAAGGTCAATGCCATTTCACAGAAGGCTTACGAGCAGGCCAAGAAAGAATATGAGACGGCGAAAGCTGAATACGATGCCTATGCCAGCAAAGCAGGCGCAAAAGGCCTGTCCCTCATGTCTCCTATGACAGGATATGTGAAGGAGGTTCTTGTAAATGAAGGCGACTATGTCACATCAGGCCAGCCGGTTGCGATAGTAAGCCAGAACAGGAGACTTCAGCTCCGTGCCGACCTTCCTGAAAAGTATTGGGCAAGTGCAAACAGAATAATCGGTGCCAATTTCAGACCTTCATATTCAGAGGAAACATACAGTGTAAAAAATCTCGGAGGCCGCATGATTTCTGCCGGCAGGTCAGCCGCACAGGGTTCATTCTATATTCCTGTAATCTTCGAATTCAACAATACAGGCAACTTTATCCCTGGCGCGTTCTGCGAAATGTATCTTATTGAAGGCCAGAAAGATAATATTATATCTGTACCTGAAACAGCATTGATAGAAGAACAGGGTGTCTATTCAGTCTATGTGAAAATCTGCAAGACCGAGTACCGCAAGCAGGAAGTGAAGATAGGGGAGAGCGACGGCCTCCGCAGGGAAATCCTGAAGGGCCTGAACGAGGGAGACGAAGTTGTCACCGTCGGCGCATATCAGGTGAAACTTGCTTCAGTGGCAAGCGCCATCCCTGGACACTCACACGAACATTAATAGCAACTGCACTCAAATCATAAAAGCTTATGCTAGATAAAATCATCCGATTCTCATTGCAGAACAGGCTGTTTATTCTGATGGCTGCAGTTTTGCTGATGGTGGGCGGCATCTACACCACGTATCACATGGACGTGGATGTATTCCCGGACCTCAATGCCCCTACCGTCGTGGTTATGACAGAGGCTACCGGAATGGCTGCGGAAGAAGTGGAAAAACTTGTTACCTTCCCTGTGGAATCAGCAGTCAACGGTGCCACTGATGTCAGACGAGTACGTTCCTCATCTACGACCGGATTCTCCGTAGTCTGGGTCGAATTCGACTGGGGTACAGATATTTACAAAGACAGACAGATTGTCTCCGAAAAACTTGCCGAGGTAAGCGAATCCTTGCCGCCGACATGCGGGAAACCGACATTGGGGCCACAGTCGTCCATCCTCGGAGAGGTGTTCATTATCGGTCTCACTTCAGACAAAACGTCAATGCAGGACCTCCGCACCATTGCTGACTGGACTATCAGACCACGCCTTCTTTCATTGGGCGGTGTAGCCCAGGTAACGGTTCTCGGCGGCGATATAAAAGAGTACCAGATTCTGCTTTCTCCTGAGAAGATGCGCCACTATGGCATTACCCTTCAGGAAGTTATGAATGCAGCTCAGGATATGAACAGGAGTTCTGCCGGCGGTGTCCTCTATGAATACGGCAACGAATATATTATCCGCGGAGTGCTTTCCACCAACGATGCCGATGCCATCGGCCGTGCGGTGGTCAAGATGGATGGTGACGCCCCTATAACATTGGCAAGTATCGCTGAAATCAAGGCAGGAGCGAAGGCTCCGAAACTTGGTCTCGCGTCGCACCGGGGCAAACCTGCCGTGCTGATGACGGTCACCAAGCAGCCGAACGCGAGCACGATTGAACTTACCGCGAAACTCGACAAGGCCGTCGAGGACCTGAAAACTCAGATTCCGGCTGACATCAATGTTGCAACGGACATTTTCCGTCAGCAGAAATTCATCGACAGCTCCATTGACAATATCAAGAAGTCCCTCTACGAGGGCGCGCTGTTCGTCATAATCGTGCTGTTCTTTTTCCTCATGAACGTCCGCACAACATTGATTTCACTCGTCACCATTCCTCTGTCCCTTGTCGTGTCGATTCTGACATTGAAGTTTATGGGATTGACTATCAATACGATGAGTATCGGTGGTATGGCGATTGCGATAGGCTCGCTGGTCGATGACGCAATCGTCGATGTGGAGAATGTATTCAAGCATCTCAGACAGAACCGCAGACTCCCTGAGTCGGAGCGCAAATCCGTTATCGAGGTCGTTTTCAATGCTTCCCGTGAGGTCCGTCTGCCGATTCTGAACTCTACCTTTATCATCGTGGTCAGTTTCGTGCCGCTTTTCTTCCTTACAGGAATGGAGGGCCGTATGCTCCGACCTCTCGGAATTGCCTTTATTACGGCACTTTTCGCATCTACTCTGGTAGCATTGACATTGACCCCTGTCCTTTGCAGTTATCTTCTCGGTGGCGACAAGAGCGACAAGGCCGGTAAAGATCCTGCAATCGTGAGATGGCTCCAGAAAGTTTACAATGTGGCGCTCGAATGGGTGATTTCCCACAAGAAAACCACTTTGGGCGCAGTTCTGGCCCTGTTCGCAGTGGCATTGGGAATCTTCTTCAGCCTCGGTAGCAGCTTCCTTCCTGCATTCAACGAGGGCTCGTTCACTATCAATGTCAGCACCCTTCCCGGAGTATCGCTGGAGGAGTCAGACAATGTGGGCCGCAGGGCTGAGGAACTCCTTCTGACCGTTCCTGAGATAAAGACTGTCGCACGCAAGACAGGCCGCGCCGAACTCGATGAGCATGCGCTTGGTGTCAATGTCTCTGAAATCGAAGCTCCGTTCGAACTCGGCAAACGCTCCAAGAAGGAAGTCGTTGCGGAGGTGAGAGCCAAACTGAATACGCTGCCTGGTGTCAATGTCGAGATAGGCCAGCCTATATCGCACCGTATTGACGCCATGCTTTCCGGCACACGTGCAAACATCGCAATCAAACTTTTCGGTACTGATCTGGACAAGATGTTCATGCTCGGAAACCAGATAAAGTCTGAGATAGAGGGAATCCCGGGAATCGCAGACCTGAATGTCGAGCAGCAGATAGAACGTCCTCAGCTTCAGATAGTTCCGAACCGTGAAATGCTTGCCAAATATGGTATTACTCCGTCCGAATTCAATGATATGGTGGAGGTTTACCTTGCAGGAAAGGTGGTTTCGCAGGTATATGAGGGAAACAAGGTTTTTGACCTTACTCTCAAGGCTGCGGATGACAGCCGCAACAGCATTGAGGAAATCAGAAACATTTCCGTGGATGCCGTGGGCGGAAAGATTCCGTTCGGACAGATTGCGCAGATCCGTTCGGCAGCCGGCCCTAATACCATCAACAGGGAGAATGTGGCCCGCAAGATTGTCATCTCTGCCAATGTCTCAGATGGCGACCTTCAGGGTGCCGTGACCAGAATTCAGAAGGCGATTAAGGACAATGTCGAGCTGCCGGAAGGTTATCATGTGGAATATGGCGGTCAGTTCGAGAGCGCCCAGTCGGCCTCCAGAACATTGTTGTTCACGTCATTGATGGCGATAATCGTGATATTCCTGCTTCTTTATGGTCAGTTCAAGGATGTCAGACAGGCTTCTGCCGTGCTCCTGAATCTTCCTCTGGCCCTTATCGGAGGTATCTTCGCCATCTTCTTCGCGGACAAGATTATCAGTATCCCTGCGATTATCGGTTTCATTTCCCTCTTCGGAATCGCCACACGTAACGGTATGCTCTTGATTGACAGGTACAATGAACTTCGCAGTGAGGGCTTGTCTCTTCATGATGCTGTAATCAAGGGCTCTCTGGACAGACTGAACCCGATACTCATGACGGCATTGACATCGGCATTGGCACTCGTGCCTCTCGCTCTCGGCGGCGAACTTCCGGGCAACGAGATCCAGAGCCCGATGGCGAAGGTTCTCCTCGGCGGTCTTCTGACCTCGACGATGCTAAACGGCTTCATCATCCCTGTGGTCTATATCCTCATCAGCAGGAGAAAGCGTGAAGGTATTTACTAATAAATTGGAATTATATGATTATCAATAAATTAAATATGTCATTCCGGGCAGCATGCGTCGCCCTGTCGCTTGTCACGGCTTCGGCGCTCGCTGTTCCAGTTTCGGCGCAGGAAAAAGTTTCGGATGTCTTGTCAATGATAGAGCAGAACAATACCGAGCTCCAGGCGTTGAGGAAACGCGCCGAGTCAGAGCAGTATGGCTATAAGGCAGAGCGAGCTCTGGATGCGCCCGAGATCGGGTTCGATTATCTCTGGAGCAGTCCTGCTGATATCGGTACCAGAAAAGATGTGTCTGTCACACAGAGTGTTGACCTTGCGGCATTGACAGGAGCCCGCGGCAAGCTCGCGACTTCCAAGACGGCTCTTTCTGATGCCCAGTACCGCATCGACCGCCAGCGTGTTCTGCTTGAGGCCAAGAGTCTGTATATCAATATTGTATATTGCAATGCCCTGGCTTCCGAACTGTCTGAGAGGATTGCCCGTTCCGAGAAAATCGAGGCGGCTTACCGTGATATGCAGTTGCGCGGAGAGACTGACATGATAGAGGTCAACAAGGCTCATCTGGCCTATGTCGCCCAGAAGAACGCCCTGGCCCGCAATGAAATCGAGAGGACTTCGCTTCTTGCTGACTTGCAGCGCCTTAACGGCGGTGAAACTGTTCAGGTCAATGCTCTTGTATATGACGAGAATGTGATGTTGCCTGCCGATTTCCGCGTCTGGTATGACGAGATGTCGCAGCGCAGTCCGGAACTCGATTACATGCGCAAGAATGTCGAGGTCAATGCCAGTGAGGCGAGGACTGCCAAGATGTCCAATTATCCGACGCTTACCGCCGGTTATATGGCTGAACTTGTGAAGGGCAGCAATTTCCGTGGCCTTACTCTCGGACTGTCCATTCCGCTCTGGTCCGTACGCAGCAAGGTCCGCCAGGCAAACTCTTCTTACGAGGCTTCCAAACTGGAGGAGCGTGACGCTGCCAACCAGCTGTACAGCAGCCTCATGGGCTTGTATGAAAAGGCCAAGGGCCTGCAGGAGATTTCTTCGACTTTGTCAGAATCTCTGGCTGTCTCTACTGAAGCCATGGCATTGACAGAGCACAGGCTTCAGGCCGGCGAGATTTCCCTCATTGACAATATCATGGAGTTTTCTCTTTATTATTCCCTTGAAGATGAGGCTCTTGAGGCAGCCCGCGACTACAATCTCTCCCTTGCGGAACTGTACGCCTGGGAACTGTAGATTCGCCTAATATATTATTAATGTCTTAGGGACGGGGTGCACAAGAGCGCTCCGTCCCTCATTTATTCTGCGAGCAGGACGATCAGCCTGTCGATGAAACGGGTGACGACGGACGTCTGGGTCGGGATGTTGTTGGTCATGATGGAAAAGATTACCGTGTCCTCGATCTTTCCAGACGGAGGAAGAATGTAACCGCTATAGCAGACGACACCGTTCATCGACCCGCTCTTCATGTGGACTCGATGCCTCAGAGCGTCAGTCTGGCCCTTGAGTCGGGACTTCATGCCTTCATTGCCGGCATAATTGATGACTGAAATGAATGTCTTACCGGCCTCGGATGCAGCCATTGCCTTCAGATAGCGGCAGAAAAAGTCCGGGGCAATGTAATTGTGGCGTGCGAGGCCGCTGCCGTCAACCATCCTGATACCGACTTCCGTACTGATGCCCAGTGAATCCAGTTCCCTGAGAAGCACTACCTTGCAGGAATCATAGCGGGCGGAACCGGTCCTGACTCTGGAAAGTTCCCTGATTAAGGTCTCTGCATAGAAATTATCACTGCGCTTATTTGTGATGCGGGCTATCTCCTTGACAGAAGGCGATTTGCTCTCTCCGATAATAGTAATGTCCTTCTGGGACGGAGCTTTACGTAGAGTGTTCAGCCCCGTCTTCTCAAGATGCCCCCACGAATGCGTGATGCGGATATTCCCGAAATTGTCAATGTCGGCGACACGTGCCACATTGACGCCGCCTCTCTCCAGTGCCTCTGCAAAATACCAGGCGCAGGTCAATGCCCCGTATTTGTTGCTGCATTCTTCCGTCTTTGCCCCCTTGTCCGATGCCAATGAACCACGCATCTCAGCTACGGGGAAGAGGTCGGTATTTATAAGGTACAGATTATCCCCGCTTCCGGCGGGAGCGACATTGGCGGTGGAATGAAACTCCATCCAAGGCGTGGCCGGGTACGCCACGGCAACATTGACCTTACCCTCCTCCGAAGGAGATACATTGATTTTCTGGATGTTACGGTGGAAACAAAGTGCATTGCCGCCGGTTCCGTAGAACGTTCCGAGGTCATCGTAGGACCAGGACGGATTTTCGATAGGTCCGTCATAAAGCCTGCCGTCCCCGATGACAGCGCCATTGATTTTCCTTATGCCCGCTCTCTTGAGCATCCTGCCCCATTTGGCGAACAGGCTGTCCCTGGACGGTGCGATTTTATCACCGCTCGCAATGGTCGGGTCGCCTCCGCCGATGATATAGAGGTCACCGTGCAAAGTCCCGTCATCGGAAATTCTTCCGCTGTACCCCAGTTTGGTGGTGAACCTGTAATCCTCGCCCAATCCGTTGATTGCCAGCCCCGTAGTGATGAGCTTTGCAGTGGAGGCCGGGATGAGTTTCTGCCGGCTGTTGTGCTCGGCAAGGGTATCCCCGCGGAACGTGACCGCAAGAACACCCGCGAGACCTGAACGGAAAGGCTCTTCCTTCAGTTTGAGGTCAATGTATTTTTGCGCTGCCGCCGGACGTCCGGTCTGGGCAAAAGCCCCGAAACCGGTGACAGACAGCAATATTAATGATATGATAAATAAATTGCGTCTCATAATCTGTAAATTATAATGCCTCTTCTCGAGGCGGTAGCAATATAATGGTTGTGCCTGAATCATGACAAAGTTATGAAGAATATGCAACAAGTGAAGATTTTACAATCCTTTATCAGCATTATTTCTTAAATTTGCACTTCAATGAGGAATGAAGAATTTAACAACTTGAGTTCCCGAAAATGCGGAACTTGGATTTAATAAACAATAACTATGAGCAAAAGAGTTCTAGTGTCAGGCGGTGCCGGATTTATCGGCAGCCACGTGACTGTCGAGCTGATTCAGGCCGGCTATGAAGTGGTAGTCGCAGACGATATGTCAAACTGCGACATGACATGTTTCGAAGGAGTCAAGAAAATCACCGGAAGAGAAGACATCCCGTTCATCAAGATGGACTTCTGTGACCTTGATGCAGTTAACAGACTGTTCTCGGAGTACCGCATTGATGCAGTCATCCATTTCGCGGCGTTCAAGGCTGTCGGTGAATCAGTTGCAGAACCTGTCAAGTACTACAGCAACAACCTGAGCTCTTTCCTCAATGTCATTGAGGCGGCACGCACACACGGCGGATGCAATGTGCTCTTCTCATCATCAGCTACAGTCTATGGCGAACCTGAGAAACTCCCTGTAACTGAGGAGTCTCCTCGCCAGCCTGCAACCTCTCCTTACGGAAACACCAAGCAGATTTGCGAGGATATCCTCCGCGATTCAGTTCTGGCTTATGCCAGATACGGCAAGGATGTCATGGCAGGCACTGACAGAGAGGGTTGCATCAAGGGTATCGCCCTCAGATATTTCAACCCTATCGGAGCGCATCCGTCAGCATTGATAGGTGAACTCCCGAGAGGCGTTCCTAACAACCTCGTTCCGTTCATCACACAGACCGCCATCGGAAAACGCGAGTGCCTGAGCATCTTCGGCAACGACTATCCTACCCCTGACGGAACCTGCCAGAGAGACTACATTGACATCGTTGACCTTGCAAAGGCTCACGTCTTCGCTGTCTCCAGAATGCTCGACGGCAAGATGGAAAAGGACTACGAAATCTTCAATATCGGTACCGGACGCCCTGTTTCAGTTCTTGAACTTGTCAATGCTTTCGAAAAGGTCAATGGCGTGAAACTTAACTATAAGTTCGCTCCTCGCCGTGCCGGAGACGTAACTGCAATCTGGGCAGACCCGACACTTGCAAACCAGAAGCTTGGCTGGAAAGCAGAGCGTACCGTTGAGGAAACTCTCGCATCAGCATGGGCTTGGGAAAAACATCTCGCAGAGCTGAACAAATAGTCAGATACACTTATATGTTTAAGGCCGGCATCGGGACATGACTCTCAGTGCCGGCCTTTTTGCTGTCCGGCAATCCGGATGGAGAAATCAAAGATTGTGCGTATCTTTGCAAAAATATAGAGGAGCGTTTCCAAGTGGGAGGAGCATTTCAACCTCTTGATAATCAAAGTATAATGAAAGTTAACAAATTATTCTTCATAGCGTCAATGCTGATAGGCGGGCTGGCTCCCGGAATCCTGTCATTGGCAGGAACAAGAAACGGAGAACTTGCATTGACACAGACCCCTGACACGACGGGCATCTATAAAGACAGGTCAGACAGCCTGGACGCGACGGTTTTTGTGGGCCGTCAGAACGGAAATTACCTTTCACGCGGCAAGGAACTGCGTACCGAAGTGATTTCATCTGCAGGTCTGAAGAAGATGGCTTGCTGCAACCTTGCCGAAAGTTTCGAGAACTCGGCCAGTGTGACGGTCGGATATTCGGATGCCGTCACGGGTGCCAGACAGATACGTCTTCTGGGACTCAGCGGAGTCTATACACAGATGCTGGATGAGAACCGTCCTTCAATGCGCGGACTTGCTGCGCCTTTCGGACTGTCCTATGTCCCTGGCCAATGGCTCGAGAGTATCCAGGTGTCGAAAGGTCTGTCCTCAGTGAACAATGGTGCGGAATCCATTACCGGTCAGATAAATACGGAATACAGAAAGCCGACGGACGAGAAGCCGCTGTTCCTTAACGCTTCAGTTATGGACGATTCCAAGACTGATTTCAATATTGCATCTTCCCTCCAGATGGGCGAGAAATGGAGCACCGTCCTGCTTGGACATGTTTCCGGAAACTTCAAAACCGCCGATCACAATCACGACGGTTTCCGCGACGACCCTAAAATGCTTCAGTTCAATGTCGCAAACCGTTGGCTGTATTATAGCCAGAGCGGAGTCCAGGTAAGATTCGGAGTGCGTGCCCTCCAGGACAAGAGACAGGGTGGCCAGGACGGATATGATTATCGTGCATATACACTGACCCCTGGTTCTCCGTGGGGCTCGGACATCACCAACAGGCAGTTGAACGCGTATGTAAAAGTAGGTGTGCCGATTAGCGAAGACAATGCGAAGAATATCGCTTTTGTGGCCGACTATACTCTGACCGATATGGATTCCCGGTTCGGTGCATCCAAATACTTTGCGACCCAGAATTCGGCTTTCTTCAATGTCCTATTCCAAGACGAAATCAATGATTCTCACAAGTTTACGCTAGCCTTTGGCGGCATTGCCGACAGGTACAATGAAGACTTTATGAGAAAAGTAGCGGCGCAGACATTGACCCCCGGCGAGGCCGTCAGGAATTTTGTCAATGCCGGTGTGTCCGGAGAGTACACATTCCATGCTGGGGACAAGTTCTCGTCCATCATTGGACTGCGCGGAGACTGGTTCCGCGGCGACGGACTTAAGTTCGTGCCGAGACTGACATTGAAATATACCCCGATCGAGCAGATTGTACTGAGGGCCAATGGCGGCCGAGGCCTCAGGAGGGCGCTTCCTCTCATTGACAATATCGGTGTCTTCTCTACCGGAAAGTCCTTTACCGGCTCTTTCGGCAGGCATCTGCTTGAGGATGCGTGGACCTACGGGGGCAACGCGACTTTCTACCTGCCTTTCGGCAAGACTGAGGATACATACCTGAGCTTCGACTATTTCGGGACCCGTTTCGGCGAGCAGATGATTGTCGATTATGACAATGGTGTCAATGCCATTGACTTTTATGCCCTGAACGGAAGACGGTCATACACAAACAGTTATCAGGCTGATTTCAATGTCGTGCCGTTCCGTGGTTTTACTGTTACCGCGACATTCCGCTACACGGATGCCAAGACGGAGTTCGAGGGACGTGGCCTTCAGGAGCGCCCGATGACGAGTCGTTACAAAGGCGTGCTGAATCTGCAGTTCGCTACCAATCTGAACAAGTGGATTTTTGATTTTACCGCATCAGTGAACGGCAAGGCCAGAGTTTATGATTTCATGAAAACCATCAAGGACGGCGACGGCAATCTCCTGTATGCTGACGGATATACTAAGACCTATCCGCTTCTCTATCTGCAGATTACCAAGAGGTTCAAAGGCATTGACCTTTACCTTGGTGCTGAGAATCTTACGAATTTCCGTCAGAAGAATGTCATCATCGGCACGGCTGTTGCGGGGATGGACGGCGGACATGCCGGCATCGACACTTCCCGTCCGGATTTTGACGCGAGTGCGGTCTGGGGTCCTATTATGGGTACGAAGTTTTATCTCGGTGCGAGATTTACACTTTGGAAATAAATTTTTACAGATATGAATAAGATATTTGTTGCGGCTTCCGTAGCCGCTCTTTCATTGACATTGACCTTGCCCGTATCTTCGTATGCGGCTGGTGCTGAATCTGTTGTCGCGCAGGCGCAGAAAAAGGCCGTCAAGACAGTCACTTTCAATGTCGGTATGCATTGCCAGAATTGCGTGAAGAAGGTGAAGGAGAATATTTCTTTCGAGAAGGGTGTCAAGGCTCTGGAGGTGAATCTGGAGAAGAAGACGGTCACCATCACATATGATCCTGCCAAGACAAATGAGGCGACTTTGAAGAAGGCTGTCGAGAAACTTGGATATACCTGTTCTTTGGAGGATGCGAAATAGTTTTCGCGGAGTTTTGTTCGTTTTATAGCCATAAATGGTGATAATCTCTGCCGAAAAGTAAGTTTCAATCCTAAAAAATGACTAAATTTGCCGAAGCGAAAAATAACTCATTATTCTAGAATATGATTTACACACAGGAAGTGCAGCACATGTGCTGCGTAGCTAAAGGCGCGAATCACGCCAATGCTCCTATCCCTGAAGAGGGCAAATGGGTGCATTCAAAAGAAATTAAGGACATTTCCGGCCTTACACACGGTATCGGCTGGTGTGCTCCTCAGCAGGGTGCCTGCAAATTGACACTCAATGTTAAGGATGGCATTATCGAGGAGGCTCTCGTTGAGACTATCGGTTGCTCAGGTATGACTCACTCAGCTGCTATGGCATCTGAAATCCTCCCTGGCAAGACTCTTCTTGAGGCTCTCAATACTGACCTCGTTTGCGATGCTATCAATACCGCTATGCGCGAGCTTTTCCTTCAGATCGTTTACGGACGTACCCAGTCTGCTTTCTCAGAAGGCGGTCTTCCAGTCGGTGGCTCTCTTGAGGATCTCGGAAAGAACCTCCGCAGCCAGGTAGGTACAATGTTCGGTACAAAGGCTAAAGGCAGCCGTTACCTCGAGATGACCGAAGGCTATTGCACCAAGATGGCTCTCGATGAGAACAATGAAGTTATCGGATACGAGTTCGTAAACCTCGGAAAACTTATGGATGCTCTCAAGGGCGGTGCTACAGGCCCTGAGGCTATCGAGAAGGCCAAGGGAACCTACGGCCGTTTCAAGGACGCAGTTAAGTATATTGACCCACGTAAAGAGTAAGAGAACATGGCACTTTTTGAAAGCTACGAGCGTCGTATTGATAAGATCAATGCTACCCTCAATCAATATGGAATCAAAGACATCGAAGAGGCTAAGGCTATCTGCGATGCAAAGGGCATCGACCCATACAAGATGTGCGAAGACACCCAGAAAATCTGCTTCGAGAATGCGAAGTGGGCTTACGTTGTAGGTGCAGCTATCGCTATCAAGAAGGGTGTCAAGTCAGCTGCTGAGGCTGCTGAGGCTATCGGTGAAGGTCTTCAGGCATTCTGCATCCCCGGATCAGTTGCTGATGACCGTAAGGTAGGTCTCGGACATGGTAACCTCGCTGCACGTCTCCTTAGCGAGAACACAGAGTGCTTTGCATTCCTCGCAGGTCACGAGTCTTATGCAGCAGCAGAAGGCGCTATCAAGATTGCCGAAATGGCAAACAAGGTTCGCCAGAAACCTCTCCGCGTTATCCTTAACGGTCTCGGAAAGGACGCTGCCAAGATTATTTCACGTATCAACGGTTTCACATATGTGCAGACCCAGTTCGATTACTATACCGGTGAGGTAAAGGTAATTTCTGAGACAAAGTACTCAGAGGGTGTACGTGGCGGCGTACGTTGCTATGGCGCTGACGATGTTCGCGAAGGTGTTGCCATCATGTGGAAGGAGAACGTAGATATTTCCATCACAGGTAACTCTACCAACCCTACACGTTTCCAGCACCCTGTAGCCGGTACATACAAGAAGGAGCGCGTACTCGCAGGCAAGCCTTACTTCTCAGTTGCATCAGGTGGCGGTACCGGACGTACACTTCACCCGGACAACATGGCTGCAGGTCCAGCTTCTTACGGTATGACCGATACACTCGGACGTATGCACTCGGACGCTCAGTTCGCAGGTTCATCTTCAGTTCCTGCACACGTTGAGATGATGGGCTTCCTCGGAATGGGTAACAACCCTATGGTAGGTGCTACCGTTGCAGTAGCTGTTGCAGTTGCACAGGCTCTGTAATCGGCATTCGCCAATATAAATGAAAAGGGACTGACCAGTGATGGCCAGTCCCTTTTTCAGATTCACGTGCAGGAAAGACTAGACGTCTTTGTCTTCCATATAATTCTCCTCGGCAGGCTGGACTTCAAGGCTGTCAGCTGCCGGCATCTCAGTCGTCGGCACCGGATTCGCCAGCGTATCTGCCTGAACTGGAACCGGTTCCTGAATCGGCTGCTCATCTCCCTTTTCTATCTGGCTTGTCAATGACATTATGCTGATGGTCAAAGCGACAGCAATTACTGCAATAAGAACTGAGAATTTGTCGAGATTTTTGGTGGTCATATCTGTATTTGTTTTTTATTGTCTGAATAAACTTCTCACAAGTGATGGAATATCAGCTACTTTCACGACTTCGATACCTTTGGCTGCGTTATTGTCCACTGTTGTGAATGAGGAAATGTATATTTTCCTGAATCCGAGGCGGGCCGCTTCCGTAACTCTTCTGTCCGACTGGTTCACAGGGCGGATTTCTCCGCTCAGTCCGACTTCTCCGGCGAAGCAGATGTCTGCAGGAATGGCGAAATCGAAATTCGATGACAGTACAGCGCACACAACTGCAAGGTCACATGCGGGATCGGTCACGCGCAGGCCACCTGCCATGTTGAGAAAGACATCCTTCATGTTGAGCTTGAATCCGGCTCGTTTTTCCAGGACAGCCAAGAGCATGTTAAGTCTGCGTACATCGAAACCTGTCGCTGAACGCTGAGGGGTTCCGTACGCTGCTGAACTTACCAGCGCCTGTACTTCGAATAGAAATGGCCTCAGGCCGTCCAGCATTGCGCATATCGCTGTTCCGCTGAGTCCTTCTTCATGCATCGGTATGAGCATTTCAGATGGATTCTTGACTTCTCTCAGTCCTGTTCCGGTCATTTCGAACACGGCAAGTTCGGATGTCGAGCCGAATCTGTTCTTTATGCTGCGCAGAAGTCTATAGGAGCCCTTGTTGTCACCCTCGAACTGGAGAACCACGTCCACGATGTGCTCCAATATCTTAGGTCCGGCTATGAATCCGTCCTTTGTGATATGTCCTATGAGGATTACCGGAATGCCTGAAAGCTTCGCGAAATGGAGAAGCATTGCGGTGACTTCCTTAATCTGGCTTACAGAGCCTGCGGAAGAGTCAATGTTCGAAGAGAACATTGTCTGCACGGAATCCACGACCATGAGATCCGGCTTCAGCGCCTCCGCCTGTGAGATTATGTTGCTGATATCTGTTTCGCTGTAAATGAAGCAGTTGGAATTGTCTCCGCCAAGTCTGTCGGCCCTCATCTTTACCTGTCTGGCGCTCTCTTCTCCAGATACATAAAGTGTTTTCAGTCCGGGGGAGTGAAGCGGAATCTGAAGGGACAATGTGGATTTGCCGATGCCCGGCTCACCTCCGATAAGGACAAGCGAGCCTTTGACTATGCCTCCTCCAAGAAGGCGGTCGATTTCTTCAAGTCCGAGAGCAATCCTGTTCTCTACCGAGGAGTCTATCTCCTTGAGATTCATTGGCCTGTGGCCTGGAGACGAGGCTGCGACGGACTGGTTTCTGTTCGCCTTCCCGGTCGCTACCGTCTGTTCTACCATGGTGTTCCACTGCCCGCATGCAGGGCATTTCCCCATCCATTTCGGACTCTCGTTTCCGCAATTAGTGCAGAACCACACTGTTTTCTCCTTCGTCGCCATTTTCGTTCCGTTAAGTGCTGCAAAGATAGCAATCTTTGTCCATGAGAATAAAAAAAAAGCAGCATCCTGAGTTACCTCAAGGTACCGCAATTCATTCGTGCACCACATGTCGGGCGCACCGGGCTTCCGTCTTGGAAATTACTCAGCTACTTCAGCAGCAGTTGAATCAGCGCAGCAGCTTGTTGTGTCTGCAGCAGCAGCGGCAACAGCAGCGAGGCTGTCAGCAACTCTTACGCTGTCAGCTTTAGCCTGAGCAGCTTCCTCTGCCTTCTTGGCAGCATTGTTTCCACATGAAGCAGCAGCAACCATCATAGCTACAACTGCCAAAGACATAAATACCTTTTTCATGGCTCTAACACTTTAACTAGTTAAACTTTTATTTTTTTAATGGCGCAAAAGTACACTCAATTTTAGAAACGTCAAAGAAAAATTTTAATTATTTTTAGTTTTGCCCGTAAAACTTTCATACTTAACGCGTTTGTAACGTTCTAGGTTCCCGGAAGAGCTCCATTCCGAAGATTTTTCCGTCCTCGATATGGACTCTTAGTGCGGTTCTTTCCACCTGCCAGCCCTGCAGTCCGCAGGCTCCAGGATTGATGTAGAGCAGGTTTCTCGACTCGTCATTCTTCACCATGAGAATATGCGAATGTCCGCAGACGAAGATATCCGGAGAGTACCGGTCCATAAGAGCCCTTGCCTTGTAGTCGTACCTTCCGGGCCTTCCTCCGATATGCATCATCAGCACACGCTTCCCCTCGCATTCGAAACATTGGTATTCGGGATAGGTGAGCCTCACGTCCTGTCCGTCGCAGTTGCCATAGACCCCTACCAGTGGTTTGAAAGCCGCTATCTCATCTACGAAATTTATGCTTCCCCCGAAGTCCCCTGCATGCCAAATCTGGTCTGTAGGGGAGAGGAAGTCCTTGAACTCCTGGCTGAAAACGCCGTGAGTGTCAGATATGATACCTATGAACATTCTAGGAAACTGTTTTTAAATGATTGAATAGTTGTTTGAGGTAAAATTCCTTCATCTTCTTCCCGAGTTTTCAGGTCAGATAGGCCCAGCTATCTTCCCTGAACCCTCGGTTGAATCTGAAGTTTTTTCCACTCAAACCTTCTGTGAATAATTTCAAAACAGTTTCTAAAGTTTTATGATGATGTTCTTCCTGTAAAGCGCCCAGGAGCAGACGAAGATGACCAGGGCGAATATCAATGCATACAGGAGCGACATGTATTCGTTGGCTCCGAAATATGCTGAGGACCTGAATCCGAATGACGGCAGAAGTTTGCCGATGATGCCGGAAAGCACAAATGCCGCGAGCGCGTTCATTCCCATAATCTTGAAAGGCCGGAAAGGCTTTTCCACACCTTTTATGTCAATGACAAACATAAGGAATGCCAATGTCAACATCGCCCATCCACCTGCGTAAAGTACGTAAGACGCGGACCAGAGCGGCTTGCTGATAGGAATCCAGATGCTGAGAATCATTGCCAATGCCAATGATAATGAGCCATATACGAATATTCTGCTGACTGTGTATGACGGTGCTGCAGTCAAGTCTTCCGGAGCTGCTGCGTGTCTCTTGGATGAAGTATAGATGACATGTCCGATCAGATATCCTAGCAATGCGGTGCAGGCAGCTGTCAATCCTCCCAGAATACCCTCGGGGTCAAATGCCGCACGCTCGCCTGAGGCAAATGAGTAGCCATGATATACATGATTGTCACCAAGAAGTGCCACATCGATCTTTCTGGAAATAGTTCCCTCAAGTGTGAATGGTCCCGGCTCTTCTCCGAAGATGACCAATATGCCTGTATATAGTATGAACAAACCGCCGATTGCAATCATGATCTTGGACGGTTTTCTCAGCCACAAAGCGACCAGACCTGCAATCACATAAGCCATGGCGATGCGCTGCAGTACGCCGAAGATACGGATGTGTCCTATCCAGTAAGTCCAGTTCTGCCAGAAAGTCGCGTCCGGGTCATGCGGATAGAGCGGGAAGAATGGGAAAAGGTTCAGGAGAAGACCTACGCCGAAAAGTCCGATACCTCTCTTGATGATTTTCTTCAGTCCATTCTTGTCCAGTCCGTTGTACTTTGAGAATGTGAAAGCCATTGCCACACCCATACAGAAGATGAAGAATGGATATACAAGGTCTGTCGGTGTGCAGCCTGCCCATGGCGCGTGTTTGAGCGGAGGGAACATGCATCCCCATGAACCAGGATTGTTCACGATACACATGAATGTGACTGTCAGTCCTCTGAGTACGTCAAGTGAAATGTAGCGTTTCATATCATGTTGGTTATATGTGTTTGTAATATGTCATGGCAACAGCTGCCAGAGCCGCGGTTTCTGTCCTGAGCCTGGACTCGCCGATGTGTACGGGAATGTAGCCTGCTTTTATGGCTGCCGCCGCCTCATCGTGAGAAAAATCGCCCTCAGGCCCTATCAGGACGATGATCCGTTTGCCCACATATCCTTCCAGGGCCTCTTTTATCGAGTGCCTTTCATCTGCATCATCGAAGCAGTAGGCAATCAGTTTCAGAGCATCCTCATCAGCGGTCTCTCCGATGAATTTCTTGACTGTAGTGACTTCTGCCAGTTCCGGAATCCTCGCCTTCAGGGACTGTTTTGTAGCTGAAAGCAGGATTTTTTTCAGGCGTTCCGGCTTCAGAATCTTCCGCTCGGAGTGCTCGCCTATCACAGGAACAATCTTGTCAATGCCGAATTCCGTCGCCTTTTCAGCGAACCATTCGTACCTGTCAATGTTCTTGGTAGGGCATACCGCCATAGTAAGTTCATAGTCATGGCTTCCCCAGCCATGATGCTCCTTGACTATCCTGGCATCAGCACCTTTCGGGGAATCATTGACAAGTTTGCACTCATACATTGTCCCGAATCCGTCGATTACGGAGACAGCGTCTCCTGCCCTGTGTCTCAGGACCCTCACGCAGTGTGCTGATTCTTCTTCTCCAAGTCGGCATAACCCCCCACCGACCTCTTCGGCCCAGAAAATTTCCATGCTTATTCGCGGATTATCTTTATTCCTCCGTCCACTTCCACCTTGATTATCTGTGATGCCTGACCTGTCGAACCTTTTTCGAGACGGGGCTCTACGATATAATCGACTGCGGGTTTGATTTCCTCCGGTATGTCAGCGAATTTGTGAGGTGTAGGCTCGCCTGAGATGTTCGCCGAGGTGGAAACGATAGGTCTTCCGAGTTTGTAGATTACATTCTTGCAGAAATCCATGTCAGGAATGCGGATGCCCACTGTATCATCCTCAGCTACAGCATTATATGCGAGGAAGTGCCTGTCGGCTACAGCCTTTTCGCCCGGCTTCGGGGCCTGTCCGTGTATCGCTCCGGGATAAATGAGAGTCATCGGCCTGTCATTGACCTCTACCAATTGGATTGCGATGTCAGGAATGACCTTCACGTAACGGCATATCATATCCATGTCTGATGCCAGCAGGACGAGCGCCTTGCTGTCTGAACGACGTTTGATTTCATATATTCTTGCGACGGCCTCAGGATTGGTGGCATCGCAGCCGAGTCCCCAGACCGTGTCGGTAGGGTAGAGGATTACTGCTCCTTCTTTCAGGGCCTTCAGTGTTTCGGCCTTTACTTCTTCGATATCTTTCATCTTATTTTGAAATTATAGCTTCTATCGGATAATGATCCGAATAATTCTTCTTTATTACTTTGTGTGATAATGCGTTGTAGGTTTCCGGGAAGAGAATGTAATCGATTCTCAGGAATGGGCTGAATCTCGTGAATGTGGCTCCGGTCCCGTGTCCGGCCTCCACGAATGAATCCTTTCCGGTCTTCCGGAGTCTCCAGTACGTGTAGGACATCGGATTGTCATTGAAATCACCCGCGATTATCACGTTTTCCGTACAGTTCTCGATGTCTTCCAGCACCTTGCTCACCTGTCGTGGCCTGCGCACGATAGACCTCTTCATCTTTATCTCGGTGTCTTTCATCGTCTTCTGGTAATCCTTTTCCAGCGATGTGGCAAGACGGGAAAGTGAGATGTTGTAACTCTCGAAATGACAGTTATATACCCTGAACGGTTCGCCTCCGATTACGTAGTCTGAGTACAATGCCAGATTCGCGCTCTGTTCGAAGTCGATTTTGCCCTTCGCCACGGCACGGTATTTCGACAGGGTGACATTGCCGTAGCAGCCGTGGTCATTGACATTGACAAAATACTGTATGTCATAGCCTTTCAGCTTTTTCGACAGGTACGACATCACTTTTTTCGAGTTGCGCGTATAGAATTCCTGGAGGCAGATTATGTCGGCGTCTTCACCTTTCAGGAAGTTCAGCACCGAGTCTGCGCATGCTTCTATGGATGGTTTCTCGTCTTCTTGTGCGAGCATGAATCTTCCGACATTGTAGGAAACTATTTTTATCCCATCCTTGTCTTCGGCGGAGGCATTCGGTTCGGAGAATCTGAGGAACCGTCCCACGATGAATATGGACGGGATCAATGCCAGAAGGGGTATGATTATGGCTCGTGACCTGCGGTATGCAGCCCAGCACAGCAGAAAGGCATTCATGAGCAGCAACGGCAGGAAAAGCAGCCCGAAGATGGTCATGAACCAGAACTTGGCCGGGTTGCAATACATTGAAAGATAGCTCAATACGAGCAGCATCGCGGATATCGTCATCAATGTCCGTGATGTTATGCCGAAAAAGAGGCTTTTCTTTTTTCTTGTCCCGCGTGCCACGACCGGAAATGTTTAGTAGTACAATTTGCCGTGTTTCCTCCACCAACGTATCAGCAGCCAGCCGAAGAGCATTCCTCCGAGATGGGCGAAATGTGCCACGCTCTCATAGATTCCGTTGATGCCGGAGAACAGTTCGATTGCCGCGAATATGATGACCAGCCATTTGGCTGTCATCGGTATAGGAGGAAATATCAATGTCAGACGGGCTTGCGGATAGAGCATGGCGAATCCGATGAGTATGCCGTAGATGGCTCCGGACGCACCGAGTGTCGGGGTCACGAGAAGTCCCTGGTAAGCTCCGGCGGCTCCGTTGGCGATAAATACTCTGGCCTGCATCCATTCCACGCCCGTATGCAGGGCCACTGCTCCCAGTCCGGTCACGAAGTAGAATATGAGGAACTTCTTCGGGCCGAGGCTGCGTTCAAGTATGGAACCGAACATCAGGAGGGAATACATGTTGAAGAATATGTGCCAGAATCCGCCGTGCATGAACATGTGCGTCAATATCTGCCACGGCTTGAAGAATGGCGACGCCGGGTAGAACATGGCGAAATTGGTGACCATGAAATTTTCATTTACCAACGTGGCGATGAACATCAGTATGTTGATTGCCACGAGATTCTTTGTCACGGTCGGTATCTGTGAAATGAAATTGTTTCCGTTATCGTAGTAGTAACCCATTTCTTTTAAAATCTTTTTTCAATGTCGTCGATAGTCATGATAGTCATGATCTTTCGTCCGTTGCTTGTGTACTCTGAGTTTGAACATGCGAAGAGCGAGTCCATCAGGCTTTTTGCCGCAGAAACTGTCTCGATAGGCTTTCCTTCGCTTGCTGCCATCTTTGCGAACTTTTCCGCCATGGCGGATTCCATCATCCCCGGAAGAGCTGTGTGGTTATCTGACAATGCTATAAGCACCTCAGCCATAGCTTCTTCCACACTGTTCTGATCTACCTGGAATCCCTCCGGCATACCATTTACGACTATGGTATCGTTTCCGAACGGCGCGATGTCGAAGCCTAATGACCTGAGCAGTGAGGAGTGTTCGTCGAAGATGAGTCTGTTTTCCACGCCGACCGGAACCTGGACAGGGAACAGGGCCTGCTGGGTCACGTGCTCTCCGCCGCTCAGCGCTTTCAGGAATCTTTCGTACATGATTCGTTCCAATGCCCTGCGGATGTTTATCAGAAGCATGCCGGACTTCACTGTCGTGGCGATATATTTCTTCTGTATCAGAATCAATGACGGCATGGCGGCCATCCTGTCTTCAAACAGTTTGCCATAGTCGTCCCTTTTGTCGACGTATTTGGATGCAGCTGATTCATAATAGTTTGCGCCGCTTCCGATATCTTCTGTCATGCCGAAGTTCGGGTCGCTGGCTCCCGTGTAGTCCGGCATCGGGAAATCGACGCTTGTCTTGTGGACGGGCATCTGCAGGCCTGCCGGCATTGGCATGTCTCCTCCGGATGCTGCTCCAAGGCTTCCGCCTGGTATTCCGCCTGTCATCCCGCTTGGAATCCAGCCCTGCATGTCATCGGACCCTGTCATTCCGCTCGGGATTCTGTCGTTTCCGCCTGTCGGCATTGGCGAACCGAATCCCGTTTCTGATGGTTCGTGACCGCCGTCAGGGTTGTCGAACGGGTTATACTCGTTGTCCAGAGAGACATCCGGCATTGACACTTCCGGTCTGAATTTGTCGAAGTCGTTGCTGAATGCAGGTATTTCGGCCATGTCCTTCGTGTCGAAGTCGATGCTGGCTCCGAATGAGTTCCTGCCCAGCGATTCTTTTACGCAGGCGTAGAGCGTCTGGAAAATCACGCTGTCGTCCTCGAACTTGACCTCTGTCTTGGTCGGGCTTATATTCACGTCCAGCTTGTGCGGATCTACCTCAAGGTAAATGAAATACGCCGGAGTGGCTCCCTGAGGCAGCATGTTTTCGTAGGCGTTCATGACTGCCTTGTGGAGGTACGGACTTCTGAAATATCTGCCGTTCACGAAGAAATATTGATTGCCCAATGTCTTCTTTGCCTGGTCCGGCCGTCCGACATATCCTCTGACATTGACGACAGAAGTGTCTGCGCTGATATCCACGACCTGGCTCACGACGTAGCTTCCGAGCAGGTCCTGAATCCTGAATTTCAATGATTTGGCAGGTTTCAGCACATAGACGTTCTTTCCGTTGTGGATCAATGTGAATCCGATGTTGGATCTTGTCAATGCCACGTGCACGAATTCTTCTACGACGTGCTTCATCTCGACATTGTCAGATTTCAGGAACTTGCGTCGTGCCGGAATGTTGTAGAACAGATTCCTTACGGCGAAGTTGGATCCTGCCGGTGTGGAAATCTCGTCTGTGGAAACATGCTTGGAGTCATCATACACGACCTGGCATCCGACTTCATCTTCTGCGCGTCTGGTCTTGAGTGTGACCTCCGCTACCGCCGCGATGGAGGCCAATGCTTCTCCGCGGAATCCGAATGTGGTGATGTCCAGCAAGTCGTCTGCGGTCGCTATTTTGGATGTCGCATGTCTTTCGAAGCACAAAACCGCCTGGTCCGGCGTCATGCCGCAGCCATTGTCAATGACTTGGATCAATGTCCTTCCGGCGTCGCTGAGTATCACGGTCACCTGTGTTGCTCCCGCGTCCACTGCGTTCTCGACAAGTTCCTTGACTACCGAGGACGGTCTCTGTACGACCTCTCCGGCAGCAATCATATTGGCGATGTTGCTTGGTAATATCCTTATGTCCATACCGGTTTTACAGCAACGAATAGAACTTGGTGATATAGATCATGACGATGAAGAACAGAATCAATCCTATCAATGTTATGAATTTCTGTGCTTTGTTCGAACCTTTCTTCTTGGGGCCGTCGCGGAAGGCTCCTTTCAGATATGAGCCGGGAACATAAGCTCCGTCCTTATGTTCAAGTGAGCCGTCAACTTTACCGAATTTCTGCTTCAGTTCATCTTTCTCTTTATCGAAGTATATGGGTTTGTAATCGAAAACCCTGTGTTCGTTGTCTCCGAACCAACCGAAATATGCCATATCTGTATGTTCTTATTATTATCCGAGTTTTGCAAATTGTCAAACTTGTTGAGCTTTCGCGAAAATTCAGTTATCATTTACTATAACAAGCAAATTTAACAAATTTTCTTTACTTTTGCCATAGAGTCCGCCGCCTATTTGCCGGGCTTTTGTCAATGCTGCTGCGATTGTTTTCCCTAGCATTGACCTGCATTATTTTAATTAATTGTTTTTCAATATTTTATATATGGATAACGGTAAGTTGACAGGCTGCCCGATAAGGGTCGGAAACGGTTATGATGTGCATCAGTTGGGTGCGGGCCTTAAGATGTGGCTCGGTGGCGTGAATGTCGAGTCTGATTTCGGTTTTGTCGCCCACTCTGACGGTGACGTGGCGATTCATGCTCTTTGTGATGCTCTTCTGGGCAGTCTTGCCCTTGGTGACATTGGCCGTCATTTTCCGGACAGTTCTGATGAGTGGAAGGGGATAGACAGCAAGATCCTTCTTTCCAAAGTTATGGAACTTGTTCGTGCTGAGGGTTTTGAACTGGGCAATGCGGATATCACCATTGCTCTCCAGCGCCCGAAAATCGGCCCTTACGTACCTCTGATGCGTCAGACTCTCGCTGATGTGATGGGGGTCAATGCTGATTGTGTTTCGGTCAAGGCTACGACTACCGAAAAGCTTGGCTTCGTGGGCCGCTGTGAGGGCTGTGAGGTCTGGGCTACAGTGCTTTGCTATAAGGCATAGCCGGATGTGCCGTATATGTCCGTGTCTTGGATATTGTTTCTGGGTTGCTGATTTCCCGGTAGTGCCTCTCAGCTGTCCAGCTGTGCTCTCCCGGCGTTTTGAGCAAAATTTTGCATAAAATGTCAAGAAAAATTTGCAGAATAAGAAAAGTGTTGTAAATTTGCAGTCCCGTTTGAAATTAACGGCAGACATTGAGATATGGTGTAATGGTAGCACTACAGATTCTGGCTCTGTCAGTGAGGGTTCGAATCCTTCTATCTCAACTAAATCTGGTCTCCGACCAGTCATGGCGGGTTAGCTCAGCTGGTT
>UMBZ01017536.1_pt1 | contig 31934 bp, 15 predicted proteins | sample 1964091 | NCBI WGS metagenome assembly UMBZ01 (sample SAMEA4835954, study PRJEB28245) | human gut metagenome | biome: gut microbiome; material: fecal sample | place: Denmark | collected 2008
GACCATCAGGCATGTTGCTGGTGTACTTACCGTATACTACATTTGATGTGATAGTCAGGATAGATGTAGTTGGCTCAGAATTGCGGTATGTGTGGTGCTTCTTGATCATGTTCATGAAGGTCTTGAGCAACCATACTGCAATCTCATCAGCACGCTCATCATCGTTACCGTAACGTGGGAAATCGCCCTCGGTCTTGAAGCTGAGAGGGAAACCGGTCTCATCACGGACGATGTTTACCTTAGCATACTTGATAGCTGAGATAGAGTCAACCACATGGCTGAAACCAGCGATACCTGTAGCGAAAGTACGACGAACATCTGTATCGATGAGCGCCAACTCTGCTGCCTCGTAGAAGTACTTATCGTGCATGTAGTGGATGAGGTTCAATGTCTTCACATAAACGCCAGCCAACCAGTCCATCATATCCATGAAACGTGGCATGAACTCCTCGTATGTCAATACATCACCCTCAACGGCGCGATACTTAGGACCACACTGCTCGCGTGTCTTTGAATCAACACCGCCAGATACAGCGTAGGTCAAGCACTTAGCCAAGTTGGCACGTGCACCGAAGAACTGCATCTCCTTACCTGTTTGTGTAGCAGATACACAGCAGCAGATGCTATAGTCGTCACCCCAAACTGGGCGCATTACGTCATCGTTCTCATACTGGATAGAACTTGTCTTTACAGAAATCAAAGAAGCGTAGTGCTTGAATGCCTTTGGCAAGCGAGAGCTATAGAGTACTGTCAAGTTTGGCTCTGGTGAAGGACCCATGTTCTCCAATGTGTGGAGGAAACGGAAGTCGTTCTTGGTAACCATTGAGCGGCCATCCTGACCCATACCACCTACTTCGAGAGTAGCCCAAACTGGGTCGCCGGTGAAGAGCTCATTGTAAGAAGGGATACGGGCGAACTTAACCATACGGAACTTCATGACCAAGTGGTCGATGAGCTCCTGAGCCTCATCCTCTGTAAGAGTACCCTCGTTCAAGTCGCGCTGGATATAGATGTCGAGGAATGTAGAAATACGACCTACAGACATCGCAGCACCATTCTGAGTCTTCACTGCTCCGAGGTAACCGAAGTACAACCACTGTACAGCCTCGCGAGCGTTCTTAGCTGGCTGGCTGATATCATAGCCATACAACTGAGCCATCTCCTTCAAACCCTTGAGAGCCTTGATCTGCATAGAAACCTCTTCACGAAGACGGATAACGTCGTCGATCATCTCACGGTCGCCCATGTTAGCGAGGTCGTTCTTCTTCTCCCCGATGAGGAAGTCGATACCATAGAGAGCTACACGGCGGTAGTCACCTACGATACGTCCACGACCGTATGTATCAGGAAGACCAGTAAGGATATGGTTATGGCGCACGAGTTTCATCTCTGGAGTGTAAGCATCAAACACGCCGTCGTTGTGAGTTTTGCAATACTTGTGGAAAATCTCATGCAGCTTCTCTGATGGCTGGTAGCCGTATGTAGTACAAGCCTGCTCTGCCATCTTGATACCACCGTATGGCATGAAGGCACGCTTCAAAGGCTTGTCGGTCTGCAGACCTACCACCTTCTCCAACTCCTTAGTACCCTCGCCAATATAGGCAGCACCATAAGCTGTCAATCCTGAAACCACCTCGGTCTCCATATCGAGCACACCACCCTTGGCACGCTCTTCCTTCTGGAGCTCCTTCAGCATACCCCAAAGGGTATTGGTAGCCTGAGTAGGTTCTGCCAGGAATGACTCGTCGCCGTCGTAGCTAGTGTAGTTGTTCTGAACGAAATCGCGAAGATTCACCTCACTCTGCCACAAGTTTCCCTTGAAACCTCTCCATTCTGTTTTCATCATTTTGATATCCTTAATAAGTTAATAATTAATTATATATTTTGTACACACTGTTTCCTGTTATCAGCTGAATCCTTATACCTTGTTATATATTATATAAAATCCGGCTATCGATAATTTCGATGCAAAGGTACTACAAAAAAACGAAATCCAAGCAGAAATCACAAAGATTTTATCCTCTTAACACTAAAATCATCATTTATGAGTACAGTTTCTGCACAAAAGATATTGAATGTGCAAAGGTAACTAATGTTCATTCAAATGACTGGGAAAAATGAGCAAATAAGGGGGTTTTATCGATTTATCCCCATTAAAGAACGTTTTATACCCTTCTGTTTGATAAATAATGCATACCTTTGCAGTCGAAATGAAACAAATAACAATGTAAAGATCATCATAGAATAACAATACATGAACATGAATTGGAATCATACAATCAAGACATTAGCCTTTGCCTCGCTATTGGCACTGGCACCAGCTCAGATGATGGCGGCACAGAAAGGTGGCACCTTCACTACGGGCGACAAGACGTTCCTTCTCAATGGCAAGCCTTTCGTAGTGAAGGCTGCCGAGTTGCATTACCCTCGTATTCCTCGCGCTTATTGGGAGCATCGCATCAAGATGTGCAAGGCTCTGGGCATGAATACCGTCTGCCTCTATGTGTTCTGGAACATCCACGAGCAGCAGGAAGGCAAGTTCGACTTCACAGGCAATAACGATGTGGCAGCTTTCTGCCGCCTCGCTCAGAAGAACGGCATGTACGTCATCGTTCGTCCGGGTCCATACGTTTGTGCAGAATGGGAAATGGGCGGTCTGCCTTGGTGGCTTTTGAAGAAGAAGGATATCCGTCTTCGTGAGCAGGATCCTTACTTCATGCAGCGTGTTGAAATCTTCGAAAAGGAAGTGGGCAAGCAGCTGGCTCCACTCACCATCCAGAATGGTGGTCCTATCATCATGGTACAGGTGGAGAACGAATATGGCTCTTACGGTAAGGACAAGCCATACGTGAGCGCCATCCGCGACATCGTTCGCAAGAGCGGCTTCGACAAGGTGAGCCTCTTCCAGTGCGACTGGTCATCCAACTTCCTGAACAATGGTCTCGATGACCTTACCTGGACCATGAACTTCGGTACTGGTGCCAACATCGACCAGCAGTTTAAGCGTCTCGGCGAGGTTCGTCCAAACGCCCCAAAGATGTGCTCTGAGTTCTGGAGCGGCTGGTTCGACAAGTGGGGAGCCCGTCACGAAACCCGTCCTGCCAAGGATATGGTTGAAGGAATGGACGAGATGCTGAGCAAAGGCATCAGCTTCTCTCTATATATGACCCACGGCGGAACCAGCTTCGGCCATTGGGCAGGTGCCAACTCTCCAGGTTTCCAGCCAGACGTAACCTCTTATGATTACGATGCCCCTATCAACGAATGGGGATTGGCTACTCCTAAGTTCTACGAACTGCAGAAGATGATGGCGAAATACAACGACGGCAAGAAGTTGCCAGCCGTGCCTAAGGCTCCGATGGCTATCATCAAGGTGCCTGAGTTCAAGTTCAGCGAGTATAAGCCTCTGAGCTACGGTATCGGAAAGGAAAAGGAAAGCAAAGCTCCCCAGAGTTTCGAGGATATGGACATGGGATGGGGAACGATGGTTTACGAGACCCAGGTTCCTGCCATCGAAGGCATATCAACCCTCACCGGTGAGTTCCACGACTTTGCTCAGGTATATGTGAACGGAAAGTATGTTGGCAAGATAGACCGTGTGAAGAACGAGAAATCACTCGAATTGCCAGCCATGCCACAGGGTGCTCAGCTCACCATCGTGGTAGAAGGTATGGGACGAATCAACTTCGGCCGTGCCATCAAGGACTACAAGGGTATCATCGGCAACGTAACCCTCACTACTCAGAAGGAGGATTGCGAACTTGCCCTCACCCCTACCCGATGGAACAACAGCACCATCGCTGATGACTACCAGACGGCAGTGAAGGCACTCGCCATGCCATCTAACAAGATGCGCGGTCTGCAGACCAAGGCGGGTTACTACCGTGGCTACTTCAACATCAAGAAGGTGGGCGACACCTTTATTAATATGGAGGCATTCGGCAAGGGTCAGGTTTACGTGAACGGTCATGCTCTCGGCCGCTTCTGGCAGATTGGTCCTCAGCAGACCCTCTATCTCCCAGGTTGCTGGTTGAAGAAGGGAAAGAACGAGGTTATCGTGCTCGATGTAGTTGGTCCTAAGGGCGAAGCAGGCAAGCCAGGTTCCAACGTGGCTCCTTCCGCTTTCTGCCAGGATCATCCGGAACTCGACAAACTGAACCTCGAAAAGAGCAACAAGCACAACGAGCCGGGCCATCGCATGGATCTGAATTCTGAGACCCCAGTATTGAAGGGTGAGTTCAAGGCTGGCAACGGCTGGCAGACCATCAAGCTCGACAAGCCTGTAACGGGTCGCTACTTCGCCATCCAGGCAGAGAGCAGCCAGAGCGGTGACTGCCAGATTGCCATCGCCGAGGTTTATCTCCAGGATGCACAGGGCAACCGCATCGACCGCAACAACTGGGTAGCCTTCTATGCCGACAGCGAGAAGGGCAACTCAACACTCGACAAAATGTTTGACTTGCAGGAGAGCACTTACTGGCAGACCGAAAAGGGTGCCAACTTCCCACACCTCGGCATCGTGGATATGGGCAAGGAGGTCACCATCTCAGCCTTCGAGTACTTGCCACGTGCCGAACAGGGAGCTCCAGGCAGCGTGAAGGCATTCAAGCTCTATGTAAAGAAATAAATGAAAAGAGGGAGACGGAAAGTCTTCCTCTTTTTTTATTTTGTTTTTTTATACATTATTATTCTAATATGTGAATACTTTTCCGTACCTTTGCACCATAAAAACTATTTATTCTTATGTTGACAGATATTGAAATAGCTAAATCAGTAAAACTGCGCCCTATCAATGAAGTGGCAGCAGAACTTGGAATCCATGAAGACCAAGTAGAAAACTACGGCCGTTACATCGCTAAGATTACTACGGACAAAATTGACAGAAACAAGTTTAAGAACCATCATCTTATCCTCGTTACAGCTATCAGTCCTACCAAGGCTGGTAATGGTAAGACCACCGTATCCGTGGGTCTCGCCCTCGGTATGCAGAAGATTGGAAAGAAGGCAGTAGTAGCTCTGCGCGAGCCTTCTCTCGGTCCTTGCTTCGGCATGAAGGGTGGTGCTGCCGGTGGCGGTTATGCACAGGTATTGCCTATGGATAAGATCAACCTCCATTTCACTGGCGACTTCCATGCCATCACAGAGGCCAACAACATGATTGCTGCCCTCCTGGACAACTACCGTTTCCAGCACGAGGCAGAGGGATTCAAGCTCAAGAAGATTCTCTGGCGCCGAGTAATGGACGTCAACGACCGTGGTCTCCGTCGCATCATCACCGGTATCGGCGATAAGAACGGCATCGAGACAGAGGCTGGATTCGACATCACTCCTGCTTCTGAAATCATGGCTATCATGTGTTTCGCAACAAGTGTAGACGATCTCCGTCGTCGCATCGACAATATTCTCCTCGGCATCACTGAGGATGACAAACCATTCACCGTCAAGGATATGGGTGTAGGTGGCAGTATCGTTGCCCTCCTCCTCGATGCCTTGAAGCCAAACCTGGTTCAGACTACCGAGGGTACTCCTGCCTTCGTTCACTGCGGACCTTTCGCTAACATTGCCCATGGATGCAATTCCATCATGGCTACAGCAGCAGCCCTTGAATATGGCGACTACGCCATCACAGAGGCTGGATTCGGTGCTGACCTCGGTGCAGAGAAGTTCTACAACATCAAGTGCCGCAAGACCGGTCTGCAGCCAGACCTTACCGTTCTTGTTGTTACTCTCCAGGCATTGAAGATGCACGGTGGCGTAGCTCTGGAAGATATCAAGCAGCCTAACGTTGCAGGAATGGAAGCTGGTTACTGGAACCTCGACAAGCATGTGAAGAACCTTCAGAGCTTTGGTCAGACCGTAGTCATCGCTTTCAATAAGTTTGCTACTGATACCGATGAGGAGATTGAGGTATTGCGCAAGCATTGCGAGGAGATGGGTTGCGGATTCGCTGTCAACAGTGCCTTCGCCGAAGGTGGCAAGGGTGCGATGGAGTTGGCAGAACTCGTAGTAAAGACCATTGACGAGCGTCCATCTGCTCCTCTCTACTTCACTTATGCTGACGAAGATTCTGTAGAAGAGAAGATTGAGAAGGTAGCATTCAATCTGTATGGTGCCGGCAGCGTAACCATGAGCGATTCTGCAAAGGCTATGATTGATGAAATCAAGAAGTTGGGTGCAGAGAAGTTCCCTATCTGTATTGCCAAGACCCAGTACAGTTTCTCTACCGATGCTAAGGCTTACGGTCCAACAGAAGGCTTCGAACTCCACGTTCGCGACATCACCCTGAATATGGGTGCTGAGATGATCGTAGTCATCGCCGGTCCTATCATGCGTATGCCAGGTTTGCCAAAGAGCCCACAGGCTGAGCGTATCGATGTGGTTAATGGTGAAATTACTGGTCTTTCTTAAGTCCCACAGATTTCACAGATTCACACGGATTTTTAAATTACTGAACTTACGCATGTGGTTCAGTACGGGCTGAAGGCCCAAAAGCTCCTAGCCCAGGGCATCGCCCTGGGTATGATGGCAATCAGCAAGACGCCCTGAAAGGGCAAAAGCTTTACATAAACCATGCTTTTGCCTTTTCAGGGCGATTTTTTATCTCATGCTGAATTCACTGCCATTTATCTCATACTGAATTCACAACCGCAATATAGCTGGTTATAGAATTCATTCTCTTTCAATAATTCTCCACGGCGATTCTGCAAACCGCCCTTTCTCCAATTCATATCCCACCACTCTACATCCGGACAACCTTCTACGGCGAGATGTCCGGCTGCATCTATCTGCTGGATATTCTTCCACCGGGAAGAAGCCAAGGTAGTAGTAAGAAGATGAAAGCCATGCTCCTGAGCATACCTAGCCGCATGCGTCAAACGATACCGGAAACACATCGAGCAACGGCTTCCCCTTTCAGGCTCCAGCTCCAATCCCTTGATGGTGGCAAGCCATTCCTCATGGTCATACTCATCCTCCACATACGGAACCCCCTGCTCTTCCAGGAAGCGCATCAGCTCGTGCTTTCGAATCTCAAACTCCTGTAAGGGATAAATGTTACTGTTGCTGAAATATACCGTCGGCTTCATGCCGTTGCGAAGCATACACTCTACAATCGCTGACGAACAAGGCGCACAGCAGGCATGCAGCAACACATCATGACCTTCAGCCTTGCTACCATCAGGAAGCGATAACTTCACGAATTTATATTGTTCTTCTACTGGAATCTTCATTTTACTTGGAACTTTTTACTTTGAACTTGGAACTTTGAACTTGGAACTTTATGATTAGTATTCATGCTGAATACTCTTCCATTTCACTGGAAATAAAGAGAGGAGAAAAGGGATATTGGGGAGAGGCATAAAAAAAACAAATGGAGTACAGTCGTCTCGACACCCCCCATTTGCCCAAATATATGCGAAAACTAGTGCAAAGATACTATTTTTATTCGTATTCACAAAAGTTTCGGCAAATATTTACCACAATCTTTGTGTTTTAAGAGAGTATTTGTATTTTATTAACTTTTACCTGTCATTTTAAAGTCCTTTTTAACGTTATTACAGTCATTTCTGGCCAAGCTCCCAATCGGAACGGGAAGGAACCGCCGATGCCCGATGAAACATTCAGCATCTGACTGCCTTTGCGATAAACACCACCCCACTCCTTGAATGCCATGCGGGCTGGTGTCCACTTACCTATCTGCAACTGTCCAGCATGCGTATGTCCAGCAAGTGTCAGCTGGATAGGTCTGTCCCATACCTCTCTGCGCCAGTGATGAGGATCATGAGTCAGCAGTATCTTGAACCCTTCCTTCTTCAGTCCCTTCATCGCCTTTGGCAATTTGCTGCGGTTACTGAAAGGAGGCTGCCCCGCATTCTCCACACCGATGATATCGATGGAAGCCATACCATGACTCACGGTGAAATGGTCGTTCATCAACTGATGCCAACCCAACTGGCATTGATAGTTATAGAGCAGCTTCCAATTGTTTCTCAGTCCTGCTATCGTATGATTGTTGCCATATTCGCAGTAATCATGGTTTCCCCATACCGAGAAGATGCCATCGTGGGCATGCAGCTGTTTCAGCGTTTCCAGATAAGGCTCCACCTCCCTGGCATCATTGTTCACCAGATCGCCCGTAAAAAGCATCATGTCCGGTTCCTCATTATTGGCTGCATCCACCACCTTCTGCACGAAGTCACTATCCTTCGGGAAAGAACCCAGATGAAAATCAGTGAAATGCAACAGACGGTAACCGTCAAAGTAAGGAGGAAGGTCGGGCGATTCATAGGTTACGTACCGTATCTCCAACCGCTTCCAGCCCTCAATGAATCCGAAGGCAAACCATCCCATCAGCGCCAGCGCCGGAAGGAGGGCAAAGAACCACGGCAACATGAAATCGAAGAGGATGAACACCACCTTTGGCATCACCGAAAACAGAATCGTAGTGAAGAGGATGCGGACGGAGAGCTTATGAAAGAAGCCCATCTGCAGCCCTACCTCTGCTAGCAGAAGCAGCAAGGAAGGCACCCACCATAGAATGGCTAGCGCCAAAGGCCACCCGCTCACTCCCAGATGCCAGAGCCAGATGTCGGGCAAGAGAGCAAGCCCTGCCATACCTATTATATATAAGAAGGATCTGAATATCCTTTTAATTATCTTTTTCATTTACCTGTTCAAGTATTTCTACGGTGCAAAGGTACATAAAAATCTGCTTAACCGTTCATGTTTGTAGATGTTTAACTTTATTTTTTTTGCCAATTCATCAGATTGCAGTATCTTTGCAAGCCGTAAACTGTAAAAAACATCATCAATAAATATGGCAAGAAGACTCAGAAAGAAAAGAATAGCTATCATATTGCTCACATTCACGGCCATCGTCGCATGGTCTACACATAGTTGCGTATCGCGCTGCACCTCATCTTCGGATAAGGAGAAGGCAAAGGATACGCTCCCCAAGGTGCATATCAACGATTCCATCAGCAATGCCCTCACCGAGGGAAAGGAATATCACAAGATGGATTCGCTCGTGGAGAGATACCTCAAGCGATGGGAAATCAACGGTGCACAGCTCGTCATCACCCGCAACGACTCCCTGCTCTATGCCCGCGGTTTCGGATGGGCAGACAAGGAGAGGGGCATCCGAATGGAACCGAACATGCTGATGCGCTTCGCTTCCATTTCCAAGCTCATCACCGCCGTAGGCATCATGAAACTGCAGGAAATGAAGAAGCTCAAGATGAACGAGAAGGTATTCGGACCGAAGGGAATCCTGAACGATACCACCTACAATAACAGCATCAAGGACCAGCGCTACTACAACATCACCGTAGAACAGCTGCTGCGCCATCAGGCAGGTTTCAACAACTATGCCGGCGACCCGGTATCCTCTACCCGCTACATCATGATGCAGAACCATCTCACTACACCTCCTGACCATAAGACCCTGCTCAAGATTCTCCTGAAGCGCCATCTGGGTTATACGCCGGGCGAGGGCAAATGCTACAGCAATCTGGGCTACATGATTCTCTCGATGATTATCGAGAAGAAGAGCAGAATGAAGTACGAGAACTTCATGCAGAAGTACGTGCTCCAGCCTGCCGGATGCTACGACATGCATATTGCCGGCACCTACTACAAGGACCGCCGTCCTAACGAGACGAAGTATTACATGCACCAGGGCAGCATCCCGGTATATGAATACAACAACAGTGGCAGAATGGTAGAAAAGTGTTATGGCGATACCGACCTTCCTCGCCTCTCCGGTGCCGGAGCATGGTGTGGTTCCGCAGCCGAGTTGAGCCGTCTCATCGCCAGCATCGACGGTATGCCTCATGTCAAGGATATCCTCAGCAAGAAGAGCATCCAGTTCATGACCACCGAGCAGCCCGACCATCAGTATTCCATCGGTTGGAACTACACCCCAAAGAGCAATCGTCCGTGGATTCGTACCGGTTCTCTTGCCGGCACCTCTGCCATTGTCCTGAAGTACCCCGATGGTCAATGCTGGATTCTCATCACCAACACCTCCACCTGGAAGGGTCACGGCTTCAGCAACGACACCGTGGCATTCTTTGAGAAGCTCCGCAAGCAGTTCATGGCAGATATGCCGAAGAAGGATTTGTTCATATAGAGAAGGAAGAAAAAAGTCAGGAAAAGTTTGGAGATTACAAAAAAACAGCGTATATTTGCAGACAGATTTACGTTTAAAGACAAAGATTATGACAGACAATGTTTTATTTACAAGAGAAACCTTCTTGGCAGCTATGCGTCGGGAGAAAAAGCGCAAACAAGAATGGGAAGATAAAATGAACAAGAAATTAGATGATTTACAAGAACAGATAAAACTTGTAAATGACTCACATCTTTATGATTTGGCTTAAACTATGAAAACCTTAGATTTAAGCCAAATCAATATTCTTGCTCCATATCCTGTTTGGTATGAAGAAGGGGAGATTATGTTTAAAACAGACTATAATATCCTCTATTCAATAGCATTTGAATTAGATGATATGCTCAATCTAAAAGCCTATTGGTTTCGCATAACAAACAGAAGTAGGAAAAAATCTCCCAATGACAAAAAGATTCAACAAACGGTTATCCTTGTTATAGAAGAATTTTTCAGAAAAAATCCAGATATCCTTCTATATATTTGTGATACAGCCAATGAACAACAAGCTCAACGAGACAGATTGTTTTTACGCTGGTTTAATGGCTATGAACAGAAAAAGAAATATGCAATTAGAACAGCAACAGTTATAGATGAAGGCTGTCCAAATTACGTATCAATAATTGTACCTATTTTACACCCTCAATTAGAAATGATTATTTCTACATTTGAACGTGAAATAGCCATGTTTCAAAACAACAAATAAAAAGAGCATAACAGTTGGGCAACGCATGCACAACACTTGATGTGCGAGCGCATATCAGCTGTTATGCAAGCGCACAACAGCTGTTGTGCGGCCGGAGATACTAAATAACTCAGAAATATATCCTGTCTTTTCCGACAATATATCTTTAATATACGAATAAAAGAGGGTGCATCATAAATTCATGATACACCCTCTTTTCGTTTTTTATCAACTATTATAAACTTGTCAAACCAAGCTTCTCCTATCTTACGGCAACCTTCTGTCCCTTAGCCTGAGCACAGGACTGGGTGGATGCCTTTACGATATATACTCCGGATGGAACACGGAGAATCATTCTCTGCTTATCAGGCAACTGATAACTGTGAACCCTCTTGCCATCCAAGGTAAATACCTCTACCCTACCCAACTTCTCACCATTCAAGGCAGATACAACAATCATGCCCGCTGCAGGTGAATAAACCTTCAACTGATTACTTTCAGCCTCAGCCTCAATCTGCTGGATACCGGTAGTACCACGAGTCTGTGTCAGGAAGTATCTGCCATGCTCGTTCGCCTGAATGCTCACCTCATTGCCATCCTGCAACTCGGTATACTGTCCGTTGGCAGCATCATAGAGATAGAGCGGAGCATCGAGCTTGGCAACCCCCTTGAAGTCAAGGTTCACCATTTCATTCTTCTCCCCATTCTCCATGATGACACCCATTGGCATCCATTCAATCTTAGGAGTAGCATTCACCGCCACAGCCTGAGAACCAGCCACGGTATAAACCTGCGGAATACCACTCAGGTTCTGATCGCACAGAAGATCCACATCCTCCTGCTCATCATAATCATCAGAAGCCTCCGGACGCAAGGCGATGCGTGCCCTAGACGTCTGGCCGTTTGAATTCTCTGTCGTTGCTTCAATGTTCTTTACATAGTCAGATGCCATCAGCAGGCCAGGAGTAATGGTGCGGTCAACACACATCGTAGAAGTGAACTTTACATCTGAAACTGTTGTATCCTCTTTCTTCTTGACAAAGAACGACTGGGTAGGCTGGATAGCATAGTTCTGCTTATCCAATTCTTTAGAAGAAATAGGCTTTACCTCACCATTCTCTACAATCCAAATAGCGTTCTGCAAACCAGTATTGGCTTCGAAGAACTTCTTCAGAGAGATAGAGCAGGTATATGGATTAGCCACGAGATAGAAACCGCTGTTGTTATCAGTTCCTAAACTCTGAGTCATCTCTGCGAGATTCTTCTCATCGTTATTGAAGGCAACGAGAAGCTTGCCATGACCATTGCCCTTTTCAACGTTGGCTGGTTTACCACCAGAAGTTTTTAATCCATCATAATCGTAGTACTGATAGCTAGTATCAGCCTTCGGCAAACGGAGAATCGCATTTGGCAATGGAGTACCATCTGTAGGTCTCTTTGGCAAGAGCGCATTACCAGCCTTGATAGCGAAGCCACCGAATGTTGTTCCATCTGCGGCATATCTCTCGTCCACCTTATTATATACGTGGCTCCAATAGCCGAGATTGAGATTCATATCATCAGTCTTTGCACCTTCAGGATAATGAGATGCAGGATAACTCTCAGGTGTGATCTCCTCTACTCCACTCTTCATCCAAGCTCTCTGATAAACCGGATACTTGCTTCGGCTATACGCAGCAGTACCATCATCAAACTTGATATCCGTAAAGGCCTTGGTCTTCTGCTGACCATCAATTGCTGGCACATACATATCACCGGCGTAGATATACTGCAGAGGCGAAGCCATGGTGTACCACTTGTTAGGCTCCAGTTCCTTTTCTACCCAAGCCTTGTCATATACCAGATAGCACTGGTCACGAAGCTCGCCCTGGGGCTTGAAGTAAATCTGATGGCAGGTATTGCCATAGAACTTCTCACACTTCAGATTACCTGCTTCCAATCCCTTATTGGCATCTGCCTCATTCCAGAACGCCATGATATCATACTGGATATACTTCGTAGCCTCATTACCCTTGCCATTGGTCAGCTTGGTAGCAATCTTATTGGTGCTACGGTAAACGACATTACCGAGGTCAGGGAATGGCAAACCATTCAGATTGCCGATGGTTACCTTGGTAAACTTCATTGGCACATAGCTATTCAGCGTAGGAATCTCCTTTTCAGAAGTTGGTGTACCCGACATACTGCTTCCATAAGCCAGATAATCTTTATACTCATTATCATACAGTTCTGTAGAAGATGAGCGATGCCAGTTATCATCATTATTCCAGTTGGCATTCATACCGCCATCGGCAGTAGGAGTCCAGGTAATGAACTCCGGTACAATCTTCACCTTGAGATAAGATTCACCAGGGCAGTTACTTGAACCAGTTGTAGCAGTTTTCTGCTCGTAAGCGAATCGGAGAACATAGTCGTATCCCTCATGGAAGTTCTTTACGGCATCATCTAAGAATTTGAGATTGAGGGTAGACTGAACTTTTGGATCAATAACCGCCAACTCATCATTCTCCAATGTTGCAACCAGAGTATTCAACATCTTTTCCCATAAAGGATCGTTCGTAGATGCAACATACACCGATGTCGAAGGACCAGCAGGAGTTTTACTATCATCAATGAAAGTAAGAGGTTCATTAATAGCTATTCCATCTCTCATCGTAGCACTATGAAGAGGTACCTTCAAATATCCATTAGAAGCCTTCAACTTCTTCAGCTGTGGCAAACCGATACGAAGCGAAGCCTCATAATTGCCATCATTGAACGGATAATCCACATCGTTGAAACCGAAGTTAAGCTGTGGACCATCCAGCATTACACGCAATGGGACTGGTATTGCACCAGGACACAACAGATACTTTTTACCGTTGAGCGTACATTCAATATAGCCATCACCATCATCATCGTTACCATCAGGCTTCATAAATATCTTATGAGTATCACCCAATGTAATAATCTTCTTAAGGATAGTAATTTCGTTGATAGCGCCATCAGGATTCAACAGATTTGCAGTACTCGTACCATCAAGATACCAGAAGAACTTAACACCATCCAATGTTATCTTACCACCCGTATTAGGGTCAGTTGTAACCAATTGTCCCTTGATTTTTATCTTAGAGTCATCACCAGCATCGCAAGGAATCTTATAATCTGTTACGATATTGCCATAAGTATCAGTAATGATTGGATGCTGACTAACCATTTCAAACCAGTTACTATATACCGAGCAGACTTCAGCAGGTGTTCCCCAGTTTGAGTTGCCTGTCGTTGCGTCAGGAGTTTCTGTAGCTACAGATACATAATACTTCTTATTTGCTTCAAGAGGATAATTTCTATTACTGATAACGATATAAGTTTCACCTTCACTATCCTTCTCAATCATAGGAGTACCATCTATAGTATACTGATTGCAAGTTTCCTCTGAATCGAATACGTCAACAGCTCCATATTTATTGCTCTTATAAGTAATATTCTTTGATGCATCTGAAGTATTAACCTGTTCCGTCTGATAGTAAGGATTACTCTCATCAGTACCTTCTACAGGCTTACCATCCTCATCGACAAAACGGAAGTATATTTTAGTCTGTCCTTTATGTCCGGTAATTGCATTCAAAGTCTCATGGATAGCACGAATCTTCAGCTTGATATTTCCCGTTGCAGCACCATCACAAATAGGCTTCTCCTGAATCACCTGAACCTTAGCAGGTGCAAGATACATACGGATATCATCTACAGCATAGTCGGCACCATCAGTACCTTTACAGTAATTATCTATCTCCAACCGGAAATCAGAATACTTTTCTACATTTTCCTCTTTTTGCAAAGTAATCTTACCGTATACCTGATACCAAGTCGCTGATTTCAAACCTTCTACATTATCGTTAAAATCACCAGATGAAAAACTATGTATCAGATGTTTATCAACAATCTCACCATTGACATCTTTATCAACACCAAATAGTTTAAACATAATCTGTGGCTTAGTATACTCTTTAGTCATGTCAGCAACACCCGCTGTGAAGATAAGCTGCTGTCCTGTACAAAGATCTGCCGTGAAATCTGCAGCTGCGATTTTTCTACTTTCATCTGATGCGTCCACATAGAGGAAATGACCATATTGAGAACCATTGGTCATCTCATAAGTCTTATCATATAATATTCCAGTTTGCCACCAAAGATATCCATCTTTAAGTGACTCACCATTCCCGGAAATACCATTAACATTGGCAGATTTATACAAGCAATAATCTCCATGAAGTGGAGAATGACCGATTTCCCCCAGGTTAATCCACCAAGAAGCATCGCAGTCAATTAAATCACGATATACGAAACTATAAGCACGGCGATCCCATTTAGATGGTAAACGGTCCTGGTTGTTATCTGGAGTTGTAGGAGCAGCCACAGTCTGTTCTACATCATCATCATCAAATGTAATTGGCTTGGTAGCCATTTTATAATGCTCGTCAAGATAACTAATAAGTCTGTTATTCAATCCGGCCTTAGTTATCTCATCTTTAGTCATCGGATGATTATTCATGAATCGAACATCAAAGTTGGCAATAGGGCAACGGTTTCCGTCATCATCCATTGCATATGCAACTATGAATACAGGATCTCCATATTTAAATGTAAAACTCTTCGAAGATCCATCCATAGATACAGACATCCACGATAGTTTTCCAAGAATTTCCATCGTTAAATCAAAGAAGCGTTTGTCTGTTGTTCCTATATTGCGACAATAAGTCTTGGTCTTATCGTATGCCCACCATTCTATCTTAGTTGCCTTACATAATTTTGTTTTATCGAAGTTGGATTCTACGAGTTTGTCATTTTCATCTATATAATATACTCGATTCGTGAAACCTTCTGAAGAACCATTTTTCTTATATACACCATCTACCAATGGATGAAAATAATATTTTGTAGCATCAGACAAATCCAGTCGAAGTGTCAAAGTAGAACTTGCATCCTTCATGCCAACTGTCAAAAACTTTCCATCCTCATAAGTTCTATAACCTGCTCTTTCAAGATTTTTGCCAATAGCCGTATTCATAATATCGTCTGCTAACTTCTTGGCAGAACGGATATGGAAAATGTATCTGATAGAGAGCGTAGGCTCGTGTACCAGATAAGTTTTTGTTGCATCCAAACCATCAATATAACGGCTCACATCACAGGCAATATCTTCACCAGCCCACCCTTCAGATGAAGCTTCTGCTGGTGCAGTATATGTAACACCGATATTATCGCTACATGGTTTATCTGCCTTTTGAAGTTTGTAAGCAAACAAACCATAGTTCTTTCCTCCTGATATTATAGAATTCAGAAGAGTCGGTTTTGTTCCAGAGTTTTGACGTAAATTATTACTAGCTAAATCTGTCTTTAAATCATACCATCTGAAATAGCCTTGTGGTTCAAGATCTTTTCCGCTATGTTCATACTCATCGAATGGCAATACCAATTCCACGTTATCACCAGCATCTTTTACATAGACATAGTACTCCCATTCAGCAGTCTGCTGCCTGCCATTATCTAATGCAGTATTAGCATGGCCTACATAATGTTTGAAAGGCATGCTATACTTTGTTTCCAACGTAATATTATACAATGCATTCAAAGTTGGCTCCTTCTCAACAACACCATATTTAGTAGTCAATTCAGAGACATTTTTGGAAATAACAAAAGATAATTTTATGTTATCCCAAGACTCACTACTAGGCAACTCTAAGGTAACATCCAAGTCATTTGCTTGAATTGAGGAACCGGTATTATTAAAGTAAATATAGTCAATATCATTACGCTTCTGTATTTTTCCTGAAGAGACAGTAAGATTATCTACTTTGGTGTTATCTGTATGTTTTATAGTCCAACGTATATAGAAGTCCTTAATATCTTCTTTAGGCGAAATACCCAAGCTAGATTTAATCTCATCATATATAGAAGCACCACTGAAGATACATTTGTTTCCTTCTTTTAAAGCATAAGTAGATTTCACCAAAGAAGGATTAGTTGCCTTGGTGAAAGTTACATCATCAATATTACTCTGAGAATAAAGCTGATAAGTTATGGTTATATCAGCAGTTTCTTTATCTGACTCAAAATCATTACTATTTGAAGCCTTAAAGATAATTTGATACCCAGATAAGTCTAATATGTCATTAGAAAAAGTGAAATTAAAAAGTTTTTCTTTATTACCCCATTGATAAACTTTCTGTGAAAACATATAATAATTTCCACTTTTTTTTACTCCTGCTTCAGTATAATCATTAGGAACATAATCAGGAGAAGTATTTCCCCATCGAGCTAAGCCAAAATTATCTAAAGAAACTTGATTGCCATCTTTATCTTTAAAATAAATCAAAGCATAATCGTATGCAAAAGTATTATTCTTCCACATGATGTCACATAAGTTAATGTTAACCTTATGTTCATCATTTAAAAAGACATTCTCTCCCCATATAGCATTTGGCAGCAATGCAAGCATTGCTACCAACATATATCTCATTACACTATTAAAAATCTTAGACTTAAACATAAGCTTCAATGTTTTTTAATATTAGTATTATTGTTTTGTTCTGAAATAGTAACTCTGTCTCGTATATTTACGAGCAGCAAAGCTTCTCAAATCCTTGGTGAAAAGTATCTTGTATGTTAGAGACTTGCCGGTTTCGCCAGGCACAGGAACTGTGACCTGATAGAGGGCACTCAGCTTGTCGGCTTTGTCATCTTTGAAGATACCTTCGAAATAGCCTGTGGTTGTATTCCATGATGGAGGGGTTTTAAACACCTTCTTGGCATTATCTTTGGCAGCAGCTTCATCAGTCATACCTTCTTCTTTGATTAACTCCCATTTAACATTGGTATAATCGATGGTTCCTGAAACATCGGTGTCATCACCCTTTACTACCTTTGGCTGGATATGGAATTCCTCTTCCGGATAATAACAGGTGTAGGAAAGAGTGGTTCCGTTATCTGTTATGGATGGATAGAGACCGATGGCAGTGAAGGCCTGAACATCAAACTTCAACTTATAATCATCTAATGAGATTGGAAGAATGTGATGGTCGTTGCGAGCTATCGTTGTCCAATCCTGGAACAGGGCGTAACGCTTGACTCCTGCTGAAGTATTCAGGTTGATGATGAAATACTTGGAAGTATTGCCCGCTGCGCTTTCATTCACATAGAATGAAATCTCTTTATACGTAGTACCTGCTGGTATCGTCACTGCAGGAGACAACTTATAAGTATAATTATCCGTTGCAGCCTGCCCTACCAGATTTGGAGTACATGTAACATCATCTTTATCTGCATCAGATGACGCATCAGAATGCTTTGGCAACAACATGATGTTATAAGCATCTGCATTATCTTTGCTATTCCTAGTTATATCGCTGATGGTAATATCATTGATTTTCAAAGGAGTAGAACTTGGATTCCTAAACTGAAGTGTAACCTTTGCCAGCATTCTTACTACCCAAAGCTTATTCTTATCAGTTGTTCCATCTTGGTTTACAGTAAGCGTCTGCTCATTGCTCATAGGAATACCTGAAAGAGAAGCATCGAAGCCATTGCCATTCATCTTATATTCCATGTTCTTAAAATCAACAGCAGAGCCGTTGCTCAACGTACCCAACTGCGTTTTATCAATATTGGCAAAAGAATAGACCTGATAGTTGCCTGGGGCTACATTCTCCAGAGTAACCTCGTCTTCCTTAGCATGCTGAGCATCAACCTGAGTTTTCTCTATAGTCTGCACCACATTACCATCTTGAGTAAGAACAACAAACCAGCTCTTCATATTCTCTGCATCGGAACCTGACTCCCAATCTGGAGTAAGAGTACGGCTATGATGTGCAGCCTGACCTATAGAGCCAGCCGCAGAAGTAGAGAGCTTGAGATTAATGGTATAACCATTTTTGTTTCCTCCATCAGAATTATCAGACATAGAACTGTCGTCTGGCGAGCAAGCCGTAAAGGTGGCAAGCATCGTCAGAATCAACAGCGCCATTATCGTTTTTATCTTATTCATATCTATTACTCAATTATTTTCCGTCTTATTACATGGAAGTCTCTGCATGGGTATACTTTGCCCATTTCTTGACAGCAATCGTGAGAACCATACCCTTCTTCTCACCCACTACTCCTTCTATCTTGATACGATAGATGTTATTGCGGACAATGCCATAATACATAGGATCGGTTTTAGAACCAGTACCTGTTGGATCGCTATGGCGAATGGTATAGGTATAGTATTTATCTGTACCAGATTTACCCGCTTTAGGCTGCTTATGGGTTGTATCCCAATCAGAAAGCTCATAATACTTACCTTTAAACACTAATCCTGTAGCATACTCTTCAGAATTACCAAAAGTAGTATTCTCCATTGCATAATCAAGAATGAAGAAAGAACTTGCTGTTCCTAAAACTTTCTTGACTGGAAGGTATCCTGTAGCAGATGGCCAACCTGCATCATTTAACTTACGAACATTATATGTAAGACCGCTTGGAGTAGAACCAGCATTCTTACCAGAAGTCCATGGATCTATCACATAGTTTGTAGCAGTCTTGTCGGTTTCCGAAGTTGTTGTCTCGTCACCCAAATAAGTCAGAGTTGTTCCCGTGTTATTTCCCACACGCTTGATGCAAAACTCACCGGAAGTAAGCTTGTTGTAAGGGAGAATAGACTCCAAAACAAAGCCACCCACTAAATTGTTTGAAGCATCCTTCACATCAAAAGCATAAGTTCCGGTACCAGGAGTTGTTGGAGAAGCATCATACCAACCATCACCTGGATCAATATCAATACGAGCAGCAAGGCGCTCTATATCAACATTTACTGTAAGCGGATTAGCCTCGGAACCATCACCTGTAGCATTACCACCAGCAGAAGCCGTAGTAACATCCTTCTCAGAAGTCATGATAAAGTTATTCGAAGCAGCATCAAATGCCTGAAGATGAGCATCTCTAAGTTCACTCAATTTCTTGTTCAAGTAGATATTAGTAATGTCACCGGCATTCGCTACAACCAAAACATGATATGCCATGGAAACAACGATTGGCAAACATTTCTTTTTCTCGAACGTATATACCTTATCATATTTTGAATCACCTGGCTTCTCCGTTGGTTTCTCAAAATAGAAAGCCTGCTCTATTATTGCTTCGCCATCGCTTATGCCTGTAGGGCTAGAATAAAGAAATACACAGACATTATTCACCTTATATTCTTTTTCAAAAGCCGTTTCTCTACCATCACCTTCTTCACCTCCTTGAGGACCAGCTGCGCGAGACGTGGCTTTGGTATCACCAGCCACAGCTACCTGCACAGTAAAGTAAGCCTCTCCCTTGAAGGCATCAGGCTTGCCGTCATCATCATCGGTGCTGCCAGCGCAGGATGCGAAAGCACCGATGACAAGAACTGAAAGCAGAAGCAGATATATTGATTTCAACATCTTCATATTCCTCTTAGTTGTTAAGTACTTCAAACTGTATTCTCTGACTCCAGCTCAGCGCATTCACGCTGATAGTAATGTAAGCATATTTCAACTTACCATTTTGAAGGAAGAACTGTAATTTATAGTCATAAGCTCTATCCAAGAACTCTTGTGGAGTATACATATATTCCTCACTGGTGCGAACTCGGCTCAAGAGGTCAGGTAAGTCTACATCTACCACGGTCTTGCCTGTTTCCTTGTTGGCAATGATCAATTTGCCATCGTCCTTCGCCTTATCATGATAAATCAGACGGGATGTCATAAAGTCGGCATGAGCTATCTTGCCTACTCCTTCCAATTCATTGCCATTTACATCACCTGCGGTAGAGCCTTCACGGTCTTCTGTATTCCAAACAGCATGAGGAGTATAGATTACCTGATTCGTCTCATCAAGTGAATTGTCACAAAGGATGCGAGAGTTATGATCTTGAATGATAAAAGTATAATCGTTTACATCCATTGTGGTTGGGTCATTGAGTTCGCGCAAGGAGACATTGATTTTCTTTGTATCACGAACCAACGAAACGGTGGTATAGTTAGGACGGGTTGAAGAATACTCTACCAGCGCATCAGTCTTACCATGCCACAGGGTATCGAGTGGCAAGTTGTGGTTATCTATGATATAATAACCATCGCGCTGAACCTTATCAAGGTTTACCTCCAACTTATCCATCATATCGCCTACAGCAGGTTCTGTACGAACAAACTTTGCCCGCTGAGAAACCAACTGGTCTACATAAGCCTTCTGACCAGCCAAGGCTATGAACTGATACTTGCCTGGTTGAAGATCCGTAAGATGCATTTTATAGTCTACATCCTTCAATGGAAGCGCAGAAGCGGTGTTTGCCTCATCATATTTCTTCACAAATTTGCCATTTTCATCAAAGACATAGAGGGTTACCGCCCCAACATGGTCATTGAACATGTCAGCACGCTGCAAGTTATAGTCATACTTAAACTTGACATAAATCCCTATAGGACAATCGTCGGTGTCGGTATGCCACATATCACAAGAGGCAACCATCAAGAGTGTAGCCAGAGCCAGCACTCCCCTTCTCACCAAGCTAAAAATCTGCGCTTTCATATATTTCTTCGTTTTATATATATTGAATCTTATTATTATCACATGAAGGGTCGGACAGAATCCGAGTATCGCCATCTCTTTGCATCTGGCGATGCGATGCCTTGTTATACAACAAGCTGTTTATCAGAATATTTCTGATGTAGTTCTTTTGTTTTATTTTTAATGCCCCCACTTAGTAAATGGCGAGTGGGGGCATGATTATTTTTACTGAAGGACTGTACCCTGCTTACGAACTGCCCAAGAGAGAGCATTGATCTTGCAAGAGATATAACGCTTCAAATTATCATCAGGAGTAGGGTCATGGTTTACATCAAGTTCACCTGGTGTTGAAGCACCAATGGCTGCAACGCCAGTAACCTCGAGCTTATACCAGTTGTTGCGGAGAACACCATAACGTCCCAACCAATTCTTCTCATTATCTGTACCTGGATAAGATTCTGTTGCCTTGGTAGCCGGATTCCAAGGAGTCAACTCGTCACCAAAGTGCTTAATCAAAATGGTATAGTATGCATAACCATCCTTGAACTCATTAACCTTAATTGTTGGTTTGAATGTAGTTAAGTCTGCTGCAGTGACATCCTTATCTGCTGTACCATCAGATAAAGTAATCTTAGTAATATCTACCCTACCTGCAACATCAGCGAATTCAACATTTTTCACAGAGATTGTTCCAGTTGTACCTGCATAATAATCTGTAGAGGTTTTTATCTTCGTTTCATAATCATTCAAGAACTTGTTACCAATTGCAGTCTTTACTGCATCTACAGAATAAATAACACCCTTATTATCATCAATTGTAAAGAATGTACCCTTACTATAACCACTAGGTGTAATCTTCATTTTTACGATAGCACAGGTTGTCTCCTTTACTTTCTGATGAGCTACATCAAATGTATTCTCATAACAATAAGTGCTTTCTCCTTTTGCCAATGTTGGTTCAGCAGTTCCATCAGAAAAAGAAGCAGGAGTTTTATAGTTAGCATCTTCACCCCAATAAGTTCTGTAACCATTACCAGACTCTATATCTTTGATACCTGCAAAACGGTATTTATTGGCAGTATATTCGCTTGATACAGAACCACCGAAATCAGCACCATCAGACAAATAACTATTCCAAGTATTATCATACTGACGAGTCAAATAAGAAGAGTTATTAACATTAGCCAATCTCCAACCTGCTAATTCGTAATTGAAAGTTACTGCAGTTGCTCCATCAACACCTACTGTAGCTGTAGAAGTTGAAGAAGAACCTTGAGTCATTGTAACCTTAGCTGCCAAACGTTCTACATAGATATTTGCAGCAGGTTTAGTAGTTGCCTCAGATTCAGAAGAAGCAATAGAAGCTGTAACATCGGTCAAAGTTGTAGCATCCACACTACTGAAATCTGCAGAACCAGGCATACTTACGATAACAGCATTAGACATCATCAAATTATCTTTCGTCAAAGTTGGACTCATTACCTTCTTTGATAAATCCGCAAAAGTACCATTAAATTCCGGAGTACTAGTACCGACCTGCAATCCATTTGCAGCAGTTACTGTTAATGCATTGTTATGATTTAATACAACAAAAGCATATATTTTGTCACTAGATGCAGCGGCAATCGCATTAATCTGCTGAACCTTTGTTAATTTTGTAGAAATTTGATTTGTTTGAGACTCTTTCTTCAAGCCATCCAACTTATAAGCGGCCTTGAATGTTGCAGTTGCTTCATCTGCACCCGCAAAAAGAATAAGAGTAGCATTATTAACTTTGTACTCATCTGCATCACCATGATTAAAATCATCATTTGCTGCACGAGAAGTTGACTGAGGCTGAGTAGGCAAATTCAATGTTACATTTACATACCCCTTACCATCAGCACTAAATTTTTCTGATGTTCCAGCGATATCATCACTACTTGAACAAGAACCGAGCATCAGACCTGCCAATACTGCGGAAAACAATAACGATTTTTTCATACTTAATATAATTTGATAGTTTATTATTAATTCTATATTTACACAATCAATATTTTGCTTTTTCTAATATTTGCTTTTTCTAAATTTGTATATAGCACTTGCTTTTTAGAGGTTTTCCAGATTCTCCTTAGCTGCTTTTACGCCTGCCTTGGCTGCCAAAGCGAAGTAATGGCGAGCCTGCTGGTCATTGCCCTTCAAGGACTCGTAGACACCTCGGGCATTCAGAGCTTCTGGACTGTTGCCTGCCTTCTCAAGATAGAACTTGGCTCCATCGGCATCACCTGCATTCAGACGGGTATTGGCGGCATTGAGATTGGCTGTCTCGTTCTCCGGGAACATGCGGACGGCAATCTCCATCACGTCGTTAAACTCCTTGCTGCCAGGCTCATAGGTCTGAGCTACCAGGAACATCTCCTCCTGACTGAGCTGCTGTGGCTTGGTCTTGATAATCTCCTTTGCCTCAGCCACATCGAATGGCTTTACCTTATAGGTGATGCGGTAGTCGGAATGGCGGAGAGCAGGATACCAGGTATCAAGCATGAAGCGATATTCTGACGGATACAGCTTCTTGATTTTCTGCTCACGGGCATCCGGATCCATCTTCTCATCATTGGCGATTGCCAGAATCTCAGCCTTATGTTCCAGGTTGCTGTCCTTGAGATAGTTGCGGAGACCATCCCAATCCTCTGCTGTAGAAGAAACGGTGAAGAGCTGGGTTGGCAGGGCTACCATACGGCGAACATAATCGGTAAGGGTCTTGGCACGGTTCTTTGCCAGATAGTCATTATGACTGTAAGGACTCTCAGGAGAAGCATAACCATGAATGTTGATTCCGCTCACCTCCAGGTTCTTATCATCTTTCAGGGCATTGATGGTTCTTACGATACTGTCCAACTGAGCCGGATTGCGGCGGTAGTCGGCATGAAGCTCTATCTTGTTGACAGGGAAGTCGATATAAGCACGCTTATCAAGATGACGAACCTTGATTGCCTCAACGGCAGGACGTACGAAGACAGCCAGCGGCTGACGGCGATGGCGAAGATGGAAATCATTTCCCTCCTCCAGATTGCCACATCCACAAAGATCTTCATGCATATCGAGATCGTAGTTCTTCATGACTCCCGCCACAGGAATGGAAGCGGTATACTTAAGGGTCTGTGCCTGCTTGTTGTTACGGCGAACCACCATCGCCTTTGGCGAAAGGTTCAGATGCTTGTTCCCTACCCCACGTTCATACATAATCTGTTGGCGTTTTCCGTTGATGACAATCTCAGGCAACTTATATTCCAACTTCTGACTCTTGAAGATAGGAGTATACACCAGCTGGGTATTGGTAGGAAGGTTGAGCGAATCGAGGTTGAGATCCATCGATACCGTCAAAGCGTTATTCTGCTGCGCCACCTGCACATTGCTAACCTGAATTTTGTTGGCAGCCAGCTTTACTTCATGACAGTTCTGTGCCATAACAGTTGCAGGAGCCATCAATAAGGCTGCATATAATAAATAGGTGGTATTTCTTGAAAGTTTCATGATCATTAATGTTAAAAGGGGTTATAACATATAAATGAGGGAGAGGGCAGCCTTGGTAGGACCCACATAGTTATCGTGAGAGGATTTTAACTTCTCCCCACAGTTGCCACACTTGAACTTGTCGTACTGGATGTAGTCGTAGCCAATGCCAATGGATGTTTCCAAGTTCCAGTGCTTGGAAAGTGGCCACTGATAACCAGCGGTGACACCACCACCTACGTACCATCCCTCATAGCGATGGTCGCGCAAGTCCTTAAACATACCGAAAGGTAGCTTGACGCCTCCGGCATTAAACTGTCCACCCATAGCATGAGCACCGAGGAACCAGCCATTGAAGTTCTGACAGAACCAATAGCGGTATTCCGGCATCACGAGCCAGTGACGGAGACTGGACTGGTCGCCTCCCGACTGCTTCCAAGGGTTGAAGCCGACAAATACCTGTGCGGTATGCTTCTTGCCTACTGCAGTTTCTAATCCGATATTGGGCGTTGTTGTAGCCCAATACAGCAAATTGCTCTTTACCCCAATGTTCTGCGAAAAGCTGTTCATCGAGATCAACATCAGTAGCATGGTAGCTAAAGACATTTTCATCACCATCGTTTTGCACATAATTAATAATGGTTTTAATATGTAATTTCGGTTTATATATTTTTGTTAGTATATCTAGTTCCATTTTGAGTATACAAGTGGTTGTAACTCTACTTCATCTGGGTATACTTTTACTTATCACTTACTTGGTATACTTTGCTTACTTTTAAGTTTAGCATATCATTTTTGACGCTGCAAATATATAAAGAAATTGCGAAATGGGGGGGTAATTTTATTAATTTATGTGAAGAACAACATTTTATACTAAAAAATCCACAATTTGGCAACATTTTGTACCCTTAGAAGGCGATAATTTTAATATTTATTGTTCTTTTAGGGCGTAAAGCAACTTATATTAACGAAAAGCCCTAGTATCGCATTTGGCGACACTAGGGACTCTATGGAGTTTGAATAAAATGGCAGAGATTAGAAGGTGTACTTCAAACCTACCTGACCACGCCAGCGACTGTAGTAATCGCTATAGCTCTTGTAGGCATAAGCACCGGTGAACTGGTAAACACCACCACCCTGATAGTTGACTGGTGAATAGTAGGTACCGAAGCCGTCACCGTAGGTATGACCCCAATCCTTGTTCAGGAGGTTACCCACATTGAGGATATCGAAGGTCAGCTCGATGGAATTGATCTGACCAGCTACCTTAAAGCTGAACTTCTGACCGAAGTGAACATCGAAGTGATGCTCGAAAGCCAGATTGTCAGCATAACGCTCGTAGTATTCTCCACGGTGCTTGCTGAGATAAGAATCGTCAGCAATCCACTTCTTCAGCATTTCGCGCTGCATCTCCTGGGTAAGCTTGTCGCCATGATTGTCGCCAAACATACGGTTGGTGAAGGTATTCTTGTTGTACTTGGTCTCCTCGAAGCGCATCTTGTCAATCTGTGCATCGGTTGGGATGTAGAACAGGTCATTACCCTTGGAACCGTCTTCGTTTACGTCTCCATAATAATAATAGGTATAAGGAGAACCGCTCTTACCCTGGTAGATGACACCGATAGTGGTCTGCCACTGCTTCTGATGACCGTACTTGATGTGGTAGTAAGCAGAAGCCTGGATGCGATGAGGCACATTGTAAGCAGAGTTGCCCACCTCCAGGTCGTTGCAGTCACGATAGGTATACTGGTAGGTCCAGTTACTCTTTGCTACAGAAGAACCACCGTTGGCAGCACTGCGTGAACGGGTCCAGGTATAGCTTGCCATCAAGTCGAGACCGAAGTTGAAATGCTTCTCAGCCTTGAGCGAGAGGTTGACGGTATAACCCTTGGATGTATTTCCGAGGGCATAGACACCTGCGATAGGAGTACCCTTCACCACACTCTGATAGAGCGGACGGTTGTCCCACTCATATCCGTACTTCTGGGAGAAGGTCTGACCACTCTGCTCCTGAGCGAGATTCTTATAGAGGATATCGTTCAAAGTCTTGGAGTAGATAGCCTCAGCAGTCCAGTCGATACCCAAAGCCTCGAAGTCGAAACCGAGGTTGAGACGGAGGTTCTGAGCGAACTTGAAGTTCTTGTCGCATACAGCCACATCCTGGTTACCGGCACTTGCCTTCATCTTGTCGGCATTGGCATTCTGCTTGGTTGGGTCGAGGATCAGCTCCAATCCCTTGACGGTAGAGTTGTTGCTATCGTAAGAAGAGAGCTGCAGACCTGTACCAGAGTAGTTGTTGCTAACCCAAACGAATGGGATTCTACCGGTAAAGACACCTGCTCCACCACGGAGGATATACTTACGGTCGTTGTTGATGTCCCAGCGGAAACCTACTCGAGGTGAGAGCATTGGCGAGAAGCTAAGCTTATCGTTGGTCTTCAATCCCCACCCCATCTTCTCTGACAAGGCGTTGAACTCCGGATTCTCCACTGGAGTATCGAAGAATACTGGAATATCCAGACGCAGACCGTAGGTCAAGGTGAAGTTGTTGCTTGCATTCCACTTATCCTGCGCATAGAAACCGAACTGACCAGATGAGAACTCTGAAGCCCAGTTAGGATCGCCGGTAACATCAGTGTTAGCCTGACCATAACGGTACTGGTTCATGTAAGCCTTGTTAGGATCCAGCTTATCTGCCATATAGTCATCGTAATAAGCCTTGAAGTTATCAAATCCCTTGAAGGTATAGGAGCCGAACTTATCCGAGATGAACATATTCTTGAAATGGTAGAACTCGTTGTGTGTACCGAAGATGAAGGTATGGTTGCCACGGAGCCAAGTCAGGTTGTCCTCAATGGTCCAGATGTCCTGGTTCAGGTAGTTAGCCTGGGAGTTTCGCTCAGTACCGATGTTGACAGTACCGCTACCTACGCCCGTGATGGAAATCATCGGGAGATGCGCCTTGATGTCACGGCTATCGCGCACTCTTACGAAGCTGACACGTGCCTCATTGCTCACACTTGGAGAGAATCGGCTCTGAAGCTCAGCGATGAACGAGTTGGTATTGCTCTTGAACGGATAGCTGTAACCGTATGAGTTCAAGCTGCTGGCACTACCGCCACCACTCAACTGCTCAGCCTTGACGAGACTCCAACGGATGGCAAACTTATTGAACTCGTTGATGTTCCAGTCGAGTTTCAGTCCTGCCTTATCGCTCTTGGTGTAGATGTCCTGATTACTGTAGTAATCGTTGAAGTTGACTCCCTGCTTCTCAGCCATCTTCTGGAGCATGGTGAGAATATCCTTTGCCTGCTCGGTATTCACCTTAGAATTACCGGAGTCTACACCATAGAGATTAGGATATTCCTTGTTGGTGCGCTCATAGTTGGCGAAGAAGAAGAGCTTGTTCTTGATGATTGGTCCTCCGAGGGTGACACCCATGTTATACTGAGTCTGCTTCTGATACTTTGGCGCATAACCCGTACCATCGAGATAAGGATACTTGGTACCGATGAGGTCCTGGTTGTAGCCATAGTAGTAAGCCGAACCGTGGAACTGGTTGGTACCGCTCTTGGTGATGGCGTTGATGGCACCTCCGGTGAATCCGCTCTGGCGCACGTCGAAAGGAGCCACGGAAACCTGAATCTGCTCAATAGTCTCCATAGATACCGGCTGAGTACCTGCCTGACCGCCGTTGTTACCGCTGGATGCCAGACCAAAGACGTCATTGTTTGCCGCACCGTCAATCATGAAGTTGTTGTAACGGTTGTTGACACCAGCGAACGACATATTACCGGAATTGGTAACAGTGAGCTGCGGGTTCAATCGAGCCACGTCAGCGATACCGTGGGTGATGCTAGGCATATTGTTGATCTGCTCTGCCGTCATACTGGTAGCAGCACCTGTACGGGAAGCAGCAAGACCCGCCTTGCCGGAAACCACCACTTCCTGGAGCTGGTGGGCATCCTCCTGGAGCGAGCATGAGATATTCTCCGTTTCACCGAGGCTCAGGTTGAGATTTTTGATTACCTTGTCCTTGTAGCCGATATAGGAGATGTCTACCATGTAAGGACCGCCTGGTCGCATACCCTGGATGGTATATCGTCCATCGATATTAGTAACGGCACGATATACGGTACCGGAAGGTTGGTGAGTAGCAGTAACAGTAGCTCCGATGACGTTCTCGCCATCAGATGTAATCTTACCGCTGATTCCAGAGGTAGTAATCTGTGCCATGGCAGCGTTCACCGTCAGGATGAACAAAGCCAGAAGTAAATGCAATCTTTTCAGCATATTTCTTTAGATTATTTCGTTAATAATTTAGGTTTCACCCCGCCAATAGGCAAGTTTTTCACCCATTTTATACAATATGGTGCAAATATAGCTAAAATATTTGAAATAACAAGAAATTAGCGTGAGAAAAACGTGTTACAAATAAAAAATATCAGTAAGTATGGAGAAAAGGGACAAAAAGAAAGCGCCCTGAAAGCAAAAGCATTCTATATACAATGCTTTCCCTTTCAGGGCGCTTATTGATGATTCGTATTCTAAATCTCTATTAGTTGAAGATGTAACGGATAGAGAACTGGATAGAATAGGTAGAATTGAAGCTTGTGTAGTTAGTGTATGTCTTTGACAATACTTCCTTACCGTTCTTCTGGAACTGGAATGAACCAGCAGCACCATTCTTACCAGCAGTATACTTCAACAACTTGGTGTTGTTAACTGTCTTGTAGAGACCCCAGCTGTTGTTCAGCAGGTTAGCGAGGTTCTTGATGTCAACACCAAACTGGAGAGTGTTCTTCTGACCAGCTACGTTGAGGTAGAAGTTCTGGTTGAACTTGAAGTCCAACTGATGATGCCAAGGCATTACAGCACCACCACGCTCAGCATACTCACCCTTGTGATTCTTCAGATAATCATCCTGGTTGATGTAAGCCCAGAAGTCATCCTTCTGCTGCTCAGCAGTATATTTACCATTGTCCTTGAAGTTCCACTTATCCAAAGCCTCGCGAGAAGCTGGGATGTAAACCAAACCGTTAGAACCGTAGTCGTTAACTACATTGCCAGTCAACTGGTAAGTGTAACGTGTGCAGCTGTAACCATCAGCATAACCCATGTTCATACCCTCGTAAATCAAACCAACCTCAGAACCGAAGTTCTTGCCGTAGTCCTTCTTGTAAGAAGCAGAGATGAGCAAGCGGTTAGGAGCTACGTATGTACCATAACCCAACTCCATATCGTTGTTACCGTTTACAGAGTAACGGTTGTTGTAGTATGCAGAAGAAACCTGGTCGCCCACACCATCACCGTAAGACTTAGCCTTAGAGTAGGTGTAAGAAGCAGAGAGGTTCAAACCGAATGCAAACTTCTTAGCCAAAGATGCAGTGATTGAGTAGTAGTATGCCTTATGACCAGCATTTGTAATCATGTAAGGGTTGCTGTATGAGTTGCGTGAATACCACTTACGCTTGTCACCAGGAGCCAGCTCTGTGTATGACTTACCATCCCAGTAGCGGTCGAGGTTGATAACAGTAGCAGGATTGAACTCACGGCTATAGATACCCTCCAAAGAGAAGTCGATATCGTAAGGCAACTTGGCATCCAAAGCCAGAGAAGTCTTCCATGTAGCATTCATCTTCAAGTCCTTGTCGATGATGGTAGGAGTAGAAGGCGCAGCTGCATCCTCACGGTTCACAGCCAAGCCCTGCTGCTTCAATACATTTACCTGCTCATCACGGCTAGCATAGAACTTATCCATCAAATACTTAGCACCCTTGTCGGATGGAGTATTATAATAATAGGTGTACTGACCGCAACCAGCGTTACCTACTGCAGATACGAGCCATACGAATGGCAGACGACCGATGAAGTAACCTGTACCACCACGGAGAACCAACTTGTGGTTGCCGAGGATATCCCAGTTGAAACCTACACGAGGAGAAACTGTCAATGGAGCATCAGGGAGCTGATCGGTAGAATACTGAGACTCAACGCCAGCATCGTTCTTCCACTTCATGGCAGCGAAAGCCTTGTTATAGTTGTTCTCCAACTCTGGGTAGATAGGCAACTCGAAACGCAAACCAGCTGTCAGGCGGAAACGGTCAGAGAAGTTAACCTGATCCTGAACGTAAGCAGAGAACTGGTTGTACTTCATGGTAGCCTTGAACTGACCAGAACCGTCCATTGGGAAGGTAACGCCATAGCTTCTAGGAGCCTTGCCGTTCATGAAGTCGTCCATAGACTCGAATACATAGTAACCGGCAGAAGCAGCACCGAAGCCGTTGGTAGCCTTGTTGGTCTCAAACTGGAGACCAGCGGTGAAGTTCTGGATACCCATAGACCATGTAGCCTCATCAGTAGCAACGAAAGTCTTCACCTGACGGAGGTTACCCTCAGTAAATGGATCAGGACCGAATCCCATATAGTAAGAACCATTCTTCAGAATATCTACTGTTGGGAACATACCGCCCACATAAGTACGTGGCTCATCCTGATAAGAGTAAGTAGCACGGAGAACATTGTTTACACCACCCCACTTAGAGTTCCACTCAGCAGCGAAAGAGGTAAAGTTCTTCTCCTGATAATAGCGTGCACTCTCGAAGTAGAGACCAGCGTTAGCTGTACGACCAGACTGAGACTTACCACCAGTAGCATCCTCACCACCAGGATAGATGACAGAATCCTTGAATGGAGTGGTTGAGCTAGATGGATTTGAAGAATCCTTATCATGGCTCTTAGAGAAACGGATATTCAACTTGTTGTTCTCGTTGATGTTCCAGTCGATACGAGCCAGGAACTTGTATGATGGAGTATCGAGAGAGTATCCCTGATAGCGACCAGGGTTGTAACCATAGTTCTTGCTGAGGAAGCTGAGCATATTGTCCATATCGCTCTGCAATGGGCGATGAACAGTACCTGATGATGGAGACCACTTATCGCTTTCGCTGAGACGAGCTGTACCAGAAGGACCAGCAGAGATATTGCTCTGATATTCACCGTTGGCGAAGAAGAACAACTTATCCTTGATGATAGGACCACCGA
>UMBZ01016160.1_pt1 | contig 31186 bp, 25 predicted proteins | sample 1964091 | NCBI WGS metagenome assembly UMBZ01 (sample SAMEA4835954, study PRJEB28245) | human gut metagenome | biome: gut microbiome; material: fecal sample | place: Denmark | collected 2008
TTCTCGCAACGAAAGTAGTTTTCTCGATTGCGAGTGCAAAGGTAGCGCTTTTTGTGAAACTTCCAAAACATTGCGCACTTTTTTTACTCAAATCTCGTAATTTTCCGGATATAAGCCCGGAGTATTCATAAAAATCAATGCGATGAACTACATAAAAACACTACCTTTTAATATCAACACATACGGTCGCGATAATCTTCGTAGACAAAATTTTTGAAGATTTCTAACTCGCCGTTAGAGCGACTTATAGCTACCGACGGATGATGAATACCGTTGAACATATTAGTTTTTACCATGGTATAGTGTATCATGTCTTCGAATACTACACGTTCGCCTATTTGCAATTCGTGGTCGAACTTCCAACTTCCCATATAGTCTCCGCTCAAGCAACTATTACCTCCTAATCTATATACATGTTCTTCTGGAGAAGCTGTCTTTACGGCATCGGCAGGCAGAGTTTCGGCTCCGCGTACCGATGGTTGATAAGGCATTTCCAAGCAATCGGGCATGTGGCACGTAAAGCTGACATCGAGAATTGCAGTACGGATGCCTCTGTTTTCTACGATATCGACTACAGAAGATACCAACGGGCCAGTCTGCCAAGTAAAGGCCGAACCTGGTTCCATGATAATCTGAAGATGAGGATAACGCTCCTTCAGCCCGTTCAGCAGTCCGATGAGGTGCTTTACGTCATAGTCTTTTCGTGTCATGAGATGACCGCCTCCCAGATTCAACCATTTCAGTTGAGGGAACCAACGCGAGAACTTTTCTTCTATATGTTTTAAGCTACGCTCCAGTTCGTATGAACTCGACTCGCAATGGCAATGACAGTGAAAACCTTCTATACCTTCGGGCAAGACATCGGGCAATTGGTCGGCCATCACTCCGAAACGGGTACCCGGAGCGCATGGATTATATAGCTCGACTTCCACTTCTGAATACTCAGGATTAACACGGATACCGCACGATACAGGTTGAGCTGCAGCTTTCGCCATCGGATAAAAACGGGCGAACTGCGACAATGAATTAAATGTAATATGACTGCAGTACTTCAGAAAAGCCGGAAAGTTCTGCTCGGTATAAGCCGGAGAATAAGCGTGCGCCCTACTGCCAAACTCCTCGAACGCCAAACGAGCCTCGTATTCCGAGCTGGCCGTAGTATAACGGATATACTCACGGAATATAGGAAACGACTTCCACATGGCAAACGCCTTGAATGCCAATATTATCTCTACACCAGTGCTATCTGCCACACTCTTTATCAAGCTTAGATTCTTTCTGAGCAAATCTTCTTCCATCACATAACACGGCGATGGGACCTTCGTTACATCGAACATACTTTTATATATAAGTCTTATGTTTATACACCTGTTTTTATTCTATTTTCTCAAATCTGGCAAACTTAAGCAGCAATTGCTTTACGCCAGCATTGGCAAAGCTGATGGTAGCCTTACAGTTTTCGCCTGCGCCTTCTACCTTAATTACTTCTCCCCTACCGAAGCGTGCGTGAACTACTCGTTTGCCTACCGCTATTCCCCATTCGTTTGTTGATGTGGTAGCAGCTCCCGCCGAAGACGATGAAGCCGGTGAAGACGATAAATCCACACGCTTCAATTTACGTTCCGAAAGCGGTTTCACGAAATGGCGGGGTTCTTCGGGCATCGCTCCACCGTCGAACATAGATGGACCGTTGTTTTCGGCCTTATAATATGAAGGACGCTCATCGGCTTCCCTGCGGAAACGTCGTACCCCTTCGTCTACCCGCTGCGCCACGGCATCGGCTTGCGCTACATTCAGATATCGCACATCTATATCTTTCAGGAAACGGCTCGGCACACTGAACTCCATCTTCCCATAACGGTAGCGACTCTTGGCATACGATAAGAAGCAATGCTCTTGGGCACGAGTTATCGCTACATAGAACAATCGGCGTTCTTCTTCCAACTGACGCATAGATTCGCCAGACATCATACTTGGGAAGAGACCGTCTTCCAATCCCACCACAAAGACATTAGGGAACTCCAACCCTTTGGCGGAGTGGATAGTCATTAATGTAACCTTCGGAGTATCCTCGTCCTTTTCCTCATCTTGGTCGCTCAGCAAAGAGATTTCCGAAAGATAATCGGTAAGAAATACATGGTCATTGCCTTCTTCCTTACGTGTATCACAGAAATCGTTTATGCCGTTCATCATTTCCTCTATGTTCTCCTGACGGCTCAAGCTCTCCGGCGAACGGTCTTGATAAATGTCGGCTCTGATTCCTGAGCGCATAATAATTTCACGTCCCAACTCGGCCGCATCTTTCTGCGAAGCCTGTTCTATGAATCCGGCTATCAAGTCACGGAAAGTCTGCAACTTGGTATGAGTACCTTTATTTACATTTAGGTTATACGTCAACGGTTCGTTCAACACGCTCCATAGGCTGACATTGTTTTCTGATGCCGCAAGCATAATCTTACTAAGCGTGGTATTACCGATTCCGCGGGCTGGATAGTTAATAACTCTCTTCAGAGCCTCTTCATCATTAGGGTTGACAGCCAAGCGGAAGTAAGCTATCACGTCTTTTATCTCCTTACGCTGATAGAAAGACAAGCCGCCATATATGCGATACGGTATGCTGCGCTTACGGAAAGCCTCTTCGAACACACGGCTCTGGGCGTTGGTACGATATAAGATGGCGAAATCACTATAGGCATAATTATCGCGCACGTGCATTTTCACTACACGATTTGCTACTATTTCGGCTTCTTCTACATCGCTATACGCGCTCTGAACATCTATCTTATCGCCGACTTCCTTTTCCGAGAATACATTTTTCTGTATCTGCGAGCGGTTTTTAACTATCAAACTATTGGCAGCATTCACTATGGTCTGCGTAGAACGATAGTTGCGCTCCAACTTAAACAGTCGTGCCTCCTTATATAAATTAGTAAAGCTTAGTATATTATCAATATTGGCTCCACGGAACGAATAGATACTCTGGGCATCATCGCCTACCACGCAGATATGGCGACTCTTTTCCGTGAGCAGTTGCACTATCATATGCTGGGCGTAGTTGGTATCTTGATACTCATCTACCAAGACAAAGCGGAAACGCTCTGCATACTTAGCGCATAATTCTGGTTTACCTTTTAATAATACATAGGTATAAACCAACAGGTCATCGAAATCCATCGCGTTGCTCTGTCGGCATCTATCCCAATAACGTCTATAAATACGATGAATCTCCGAAAGTTTCGCTTCCTGGTCGGCTTTACGAACCTCCGCTGATGAAGCGTAAGCATCGGGTGAAACCAGATGATTTTTAGCGTTGCTGATACGACTCTGCACCGCCGAAGGCTTATACACCTTCTCATCGAGTTGCATTTCGTTTATGATGGTCTTTATCAAGCTTTTCGAGTCGGAAGCATCGTAAATAGTAAAGTCGGAAGTAAACCCCAAGACCTCAGCCTCAGCACGAAGTATTCTTGAAAAGACAGAATGAAAGGTACCCATCCACAAATAGCGTGCACGCTCATGTCCCACTTGCTTTGCGATACGTTCTTTCATCTCATTGGCAGCCTTGTTGGTAAAGGTCAAAGCCAAAATAGACCACGGCTCGTAACCGTGGTCTAACAGATAAGCTATTTTATTAGTAAGGACTCTTGTTTTTCCCGAACCGGCTCCAGCTATCACCAATGAAGGGCCATCTATATACTCTACAGCAGCTCGCTGTTGCTCGTTCAGTCCGTCTAAATAATCCGTCATCTAAAAAATCAGTTTTTAAAGCTATGGATAGGAGCCGGAATACGTCCGCCGCGATTTACAAACGCTTCGCAACTGAATTTGTTTACAGGCATGATGGGTGCATATCCCAACAAACCGCCGAATTCTACCATATCGCCTATTTCCTTGCCTACTGCCGGAATGATACGCACCGCTGTAGTCTTCTGATTTACCATACCGATGGCCGCTTCGTCGGCAATGATACCCGAGATGGTAGTTGCCGGAGTAGAACCCGGAATGGCAATCATGTCAAGACCTACCGAGCATACGCATGTCATGGCTTCCAGCTTCTCGATAGTCAGCGCACCTGCTACGGCAGCGTCTATCATACCTTGGTCTTCGCTCACCGGAATGAACGCTCCGCTCAGTCCGCCTACGTACGATGATGCCATAACACCACCTTTCTTCACTTGGTCGTTAAGCAGAGCCAATGCCGCAGTAGTGCCCGGAGCGCCCGGATATTCCAGACCAATTTCCTGCAATATCTCGGCCACACTGTCGCCTACCGCCGGAGTAGGAGCCAAAGACAAGTCGATAATACCGAAAGGAACACCCAAACGATGCGATGCTTCCTGCGCTACCAACTGTCCCACGCGGGTAATCTTGAAAGCAGTGCGTTTAATCGTTTCGCACAGCACCTCGAAGTTTTTACCACGCACCTGTTCCAGAGCATACTTCACCACACCCGGTCCGCTTACGCCTACATTGATAATGGCATCGGCTTCTGATACTCCATGAAACGCTCCCGCCATAAACGGGTTATCATCGGGGGCATTACACAGCACCACCAGCTTAGCGCATCCCAACGAGCCACGCTCCTTGGTCATCTCCGCCGTTTCCTTCACGATATCGCCCATCAAACGAACAGCGTCCATATTGATACCGGTCTTGGTAGAGCCAACGTTGATAGAGCTGCAAATTCTTTCCGTACAAGCCAAAGCCTTCGGAATAGAACGAATAAGCAACTCGTCGCTACGGCTCATGCCCTTTGATACGATAGCCGAATATCCACCGATAAAGTTCACGCCCAGTTCCAGAGCCACCTTATCAAGTGTCTGCGCTATCTTAACGTAATCATCCGGAGTCTTACAAGCCGCTCCACCCACCAATGCTATCGGAGTGATAGAGATACGCTTGTTGACGATAGGTATACCAAATTCTTTTGCTATCTCCTCACCTGTATTCACCAGGTCTTTCGCATAGCGAGTTATTTTATCATATATATTTTTACAGAGAACATCCAGATTTCCGTCGGCACAATCCAGCAGGTTGATACCCATTGTAATGGTGCGCACATCCAGATTCTCTTTCTCAATCATCTTGTTGGTTTCGAGAACCTCGTTTATATTTATCATAACGTATCGTATTCTTTACTGTAACATTCATCAGATGCGATGCATCTTGTCAAAGATTTCCTCACGCTGGCATTTTACCTGCACTCCCATAGCACTTCCCTCGGCTACCAACTCACTAACCACTTGTTCAAATGGTTTTGTCATCTTCGACATATCTACAATCATCATCATGTTGAAATACTCTTGTACGATAGTCTGCGAAATATCCAAAATGTTAATCTTGTTTTCGGCAAGATAGGTACAAACTCTTGCGATAATACCCATAGTATCCTTGCCTACTACGGTAATAATGGCTTTATTCATCTCGTTTAAATTTTAAAATAAGTTTTTTTTGTATTAGTGGCAAAGATATATGATTTAAAACAAATGTCGCTTTTTTATTGACTGTTTTTTACAGACTGACAATGTAAGCTATGAAACATTACTTCATTTTTGATGTAACATTTCGGCATAAATTTCTATCTTTACGCACTCAAAACAACAGAAAACGAAATCAGGATGAAACATACATTATCTATAGCAGTGGCATTGCTTCTCTCTATCTTGACCAGCAACGCACAAAACATGCGTAAAAATCAGGCTTACGAAGAATACATACACAAGTATAGAGCCATAGCAGTTGAAGAAATGAAACTGTATCACATACCTGCCAGTATCACGTTGGCGCAGGGATTGCTGGAATCGGGAGCGGGTAAAGGAGAACTTGCACGGAAGTCGAACAATCATTTCGGCATTAAATGCGGAAGCGCATGGAGCGGACCCAACGTTCGCCACGACGATGATGCACGCCAAGAATGTTTCCGCGCCTACAGACATGCCAAAGATTCATACAGAGACCACTCTAAGTTCTTACGCTCTGGAGCCAGATACGCTTTCTTGTTCCAGCTATCTCCTACCGATTATAAAGGATGGGCGCGAGGTTTGAAGAAAGCCGGATATGCCACCGACCCTCAATATGCCAACCGACTGATAAACCTCATCGAGCTATACGACTTGCACCGGTACGACAAGAAGCACGGACTTAAATTTGCAGAAACATACCCCGATCCGCATCAGCCCTATCTTGCCAACGGACTGCTTTATATAGTAGCTCGCCCCGGAGATACGTTTAAAAACTTAGGCAAAGAATTGGGAATCAGCAGCCGAAAGTTGCGCAAGTACAACGAACTGCCTAAAGACTATACATTTAGAGGCGGAGAGATTGTTTATCTGGAGAAGAAAAACCGCCGCGCTACCAAAGAACACATTTTATATGTGGTACGCGATGGCGATTCAATGTACAGCATTTCGCAGAAATTCGGAGTTCGTCTGGAAAGACTATATAAAATGAACGATATGCATCCGGATTCTCCGGCTCCGAAAGTAGGCGATTTCATACGATTGAGATAATAAAACATATAGCATAATAAAAGCCGACACCTTTTAGATGCCGGCTTTTATTATGTCTGACTTTATGATTGCGTGTGCCACAACAACCGTTCTTGTCAATCAGTGAGCCATTGAGAAACCCGCCATTGATGTATATTTTGTCAATGACTGGCAATTTTCAAATTTCTAATTTTATATTGAATTCACGCTAAATTAATACGTTTCTATAGGTACAATTCTATCAGAAAAGTTTTGCCATATTGGAGCTGATTTATATTTCTCCAAACTTGTTTCAGGAACATATATTTTTTTAATATCATCATTAATAGAGTTATTTGCAATTGATGGAGGATTAATGGAGTTTAGCCTTATCTCCGACAAGTTACAGTATTTAGAAGTAACAGATTACCAATCATTTGTGGTTAATACGATAGAAAAGTGGATTGGGTTTTATTTGTAGGTTTAAGGAAAGTGAAGATTTTAAAGAGGTCAAAAGTCATGTGATGCAAAGATTATGGGTTGGTGAGGTGTAGGTCTTTATTTTTTCACGACAAATATAGTTTTGATGAATGTTGATGAGGTGGGGATAAACCACCCCATCTAGTATACAGGTGAAGACATTCGCATGTTAGTAAAGAGCATGAAACAGGCCATTTTTGAACACAAAAATGCCTTGTATTTGAGAAAATAACACTCTTTTAGGCAACTTTATGTGGATATATTCTTTATCCCGGTTAAAAGCTGTAACTTTGCGGCAAACACAACAAATAATTGAAGTATGGCGGATTTAAATCGTGTCAAGACCGTATTAGCAGAAAGAGGTATTATGAGTAAATGGTTGGCAAAGATATTGCATAAGGACCCTGCCACAGTATCGAAGTGGTGCAACAACCACGCACAACCGGACTTGAAGACATTGGCACAAATAGCTGATGTTCTCAATGTGGATATACACGAGTTGATTTGCCATACCAAAGTGAAATGAACAGAATATGAGATATACTATCGAAGAGATACGTCAGATGCCAGAAGGGCAGACTTTCGACTGCAAGAGCATTCATATAGAACCGAAGGCTCTCGCCAACACTATTGCTGCTATGGCAAATGCCGATGGCGGCATGATAGCCGTAGGTATATCCGACAAGACTCGTCGTATCGAGGGTGTTAACCAAGACAAGGCTCATTTGAACGAGATACTTCGCACTCCGTTTGATTTCTGTGTACCAACCATTTCTGTTACGACAGAGTTCATGCCTTGCCAAGACAGCGAGGGTAATGACAACCACATACTGATAATCCATGTCCCGGCCAGTCCTCGCCTCCATGCCAACCAAGCCGATGAGGTGTTTTGGCGGGTGGGCGACAAGTCGCGTAAGCTACCCTTTGAGGAACGTCTGCAACTGATGTATGACAAGGGTGAACGATACTATGAGGACAGCCCTGCCCATGATGCCACTATCGAGGATATAGACATGGATGCCGTAAAAGCATATATGAAGCGCATTGGTTATGGCAAGTCTCCAATGGAATACCTGCAAGAGAACAAAGGATTCCTGACTTACAAGGGCAATGTACCACAAGTCAGCACTGCCTGCATCTTGCTCTTCGGCAAGCGTCCCCAGAACTTTTTCCCTCGTGCCCGTGTCCGTTTTATCAAGTACTATGGTACAGAAGAGAAAGTCGGCAGAGAGATGAACGTCATCAAGGATGTCACCTTCGAGGGGCGCATCCTCGACCAGATACAGAAAACCATCGACTACCTCGAAACGCAAGTGAAGGAACATTCCTATCTCGGTGAGGACGGACTCTTCAAGACCGACAGGGAATATCCTAAGTTCGTGATACAAGAGATGACGGTAAACTCGGTTTGCCACCGCGATTATAGCATCAAAGGAACGGAGATACAGATAAAGATGTTTGACGACCGACTTGTGTTCGAGACCCCTGGTAAGCTGCCAGGTATCGTCCGCACCGACAATATCCGCCACACCCATTTCTCCCGTAATCCCAAGATAGCCGAGTACCTGAAAGCCTACGACTATGTAAAGGAGTTCGGTGAAGGAGTTGACCGTATGTGTCGTGAGCTTTCTGCCATTGGCACGAAGGAACCCCAATATCATTTGGTCGCCTTTATAATGAAAGCTTCTGTATGGGCTAATTTATTGGAAGAAGGGCAAGAAAAGACTATATCCGACCAAAAGCGACCAGAAAGCGACCAGATAAGCGACCAGATAAAAATGATTTTAGAACTAATCAAGGAAAAACCACAAATAAGTAGAAGCGAAATTTCACACAAAATGGGACTTCATGAAAGTAGTGTAAAGCGTCGTCTGAAGATGATGGTTGATAAAGGTATTATTCAACGCATAGGTTCCGACAAAGGTGGTCATTGGCAAATCAGCAATAACTAAATTAAAAAAAGTGAATTCACAATTAAACAAATCAGATTATACAAAGCACTCCAATTCAAATTGGATAGAAAAACGCAAAAATGATATAAGGCTCACCGATCTTTTTTTGATGGATTCATCGAATAATGAGATTGGAGAGATTATGTCATCATTCGATACTAATGGATTTGCAGTAATAAAAGGAGATAAGGGTTATGGATTGATAGACAAACAATTGAAAGTGGTCCTTGATTGTTCGTACATTTTTAAAGATAACATATGTGGTCCTAACTTTGCATACTTAGTTGTACAGAAAAATGGGTGTTATGGTCTGGTAAATGAAATTGGGAAAATTGTTGTACCGTGCCAATATCCAGGCTTTGCATCTTTTAGTAATGCCGATAATAATAATTTATTAGACAGGGGATTTTTATGTATTACAGACGGTAATAAGTATGGTTTGATTGAAATAGCCAATTCAAATCAATATCTACTTAATTGTGTTTACGATAGGATAGTATTTCATTCAAACAAACAATATATCTGGCAAGATTTCTTGTACGCAGACGATAATAGGTATATTGTTGGTTATTCTGCAAAATCATGTACTGTGTTTGATGTTCTATCACATCAGTTTTTTACCATAAATGAGCAGGTATATAACATTGAAGTTATTTTCAACAATCATGTTGTTGCTATTTCAAAGTACTCTAAAACAGATGACACTTTGAAATATAAAATTCTTTCAATAGAAAATGGTATTACAATGAACGAAAAAGAATATGACGGACTAGCAACTTTAGATGGGAAATATATACAAGTACGCCAGGGTGAGAACTGGGGTATTTTTGATTTGTCAGAAAATAAAGAGATTATTCCATGCCAATATTTTCACGGAGAGAAACAGAGTGGGTATTCTCTTCACTTTTGTCCAGATTTCATGATAAAACCCAATGAGGAATTGATATTGGTTTTAAATGATGGCTTGTGGGGTTATATTAACAAAAGCAACAACTTAGTTATTGACTGTATTTATGAGAAAGCAAGACCTTTTTCTGATGGTATGGCGGCTGTTTATCAACATTTTTATTGGAGATTTATAAACTCAGATGGTGAATTTGTAGGAGGGAAATATATAGAAGTATTGGATTTTAAGGAAGGAATGGCTGGTGTAAAAGAATTCGATAAATGGGGATATATTAACAAGTATGGAATTCAGATTATCCCTTCCCGTTTTTCTGAAGCAAAATCTTTTGCAGAGGGATTGGCACCGGTGGCTTTTAAAAATAAGTGGGGATACATAAATGAAATGAATGAAACAGTCATACCTTTCCGATATCAGTGGGCATATCCATTTAATGATGGAATTGCAAGTGTTAATGATTATGGTGGTAATGGACATATTGATAAAAATGGAAAATGGATTGATTATGAAGAATATAAACAAGATAATAATACCTATCACAACTATGAAGCAGAACGTTGGGATGCACTAACAGATGGAATGGAAGGCAATTACCCTGGTTCTGGCGTTGACTACGATTTATTAGGATTTTAATAACGGAAACTCATGTTTGCAAAAGGATATACAAATATTAGGGCGATGATAGAAACCCAATATGGGATTTTATCACAAATGATAATGGATATAGCTTACAGATACCAGACGCAATTAAAACAAACAGAGGAAGAAGCTGATCGATTGGCGCGAGATAATTCTGATGGAGATTATGAGGTCTATCATACAATCTTGAATAGTTTTAATGATGTTGAGGAAAGGTCGTTGTGTTTGATGACGGAAAGCAGAAAGATCCTGTTTTGCGCGATTTTTTCATACTATGAGACAATGCTCAACGAATTTGTCCTGTATTATAAAATAGCAAATAATGCCACCCTGCCATCACAAATACTTGATTCAATTCTTAAAGCATATAAGACAAAGTACGGAGAAGAGATAACTTGTATAGAAGAAAATGTAGAGTGTGCCAACTCTTTTTATAGGTTACTACGTAATCTCTATATGCATGGTTCCCTATCGAAAGAAAAGGATAGATGTACGCTATTCAATTATGCAGGAGTTACCAATGGCTTAAAGACATTCGGTATAGATAAAATTATAATTGCGGATAACGACTTTTTATTCAAAGCACTTGATTGTTTTAAGACGATTCTCGTTTATGTAGATGATGCTTTTACGCAACAATTATCAGAAGAACAAAGGCAATTGATGAGGGCTAAGGATATTATACGAGAAGCGATTAATAACTATCCTCCTGAAATGCCTGGGCTAGAGGATGAATATCCTCCTTTTTGTTCGATTAGGATACACAGATTACTATGTGAGGCAGAATCCTTACTACTCTACGTAGCCAAGCAAGGTAATGCAGAAGCTCAAATGTTATTAGCAGATTTGTATATATCTGCTTTTGAGACCCCACAGAAAAAGGAAGGATTTTTCTGGCTAAAAAAGGCTATTGCACAGAATTATTTACCAGCAATCCAAATGCTTAGAGAAATCGAAAGCGAATGAATATCATCTATTAATCCGTATATGGGCTAAATAAGCTTAAAAATTGAACTAACAATGGACAGAGTAGCGTAAATAGATAGTCAGAACCGAAAATAGAAGCCAAGAAGTATGTATACGATGCACACATTATAGTTTCTTCCTTTTGCCTTGATTTATTATTACTCACTCTCAAGGATAAAGGCACGGAACATGAAGACGGAAATCCTTTGGATTTTCTTTGGAATACATACGGCAAATGCCATACTGATGATAGATAAGATTAGGAACAGAGCGGTGAAAGCAGCATGATATGATTTTACCGAAAAAATCAGAAGAGGTCGTCAGGCTTCTTCCGGAACGTCATGTCATAACGAGAAGAGTATATGAGAAAAATGACAATAAAAATGGCATATGAAGTGATTATACTGGGTCATCTTCATATGCCATTGTATTTTTTAGGGACATTTACTGAATATCCCTACATTATAATATATTGAGGACTCAGAACAACTATCCTTATTCTAAACTTATCCCGAACTCAGGTATCATATAGTCAGTAACCTTGGCAAACTGGTCTTCGCTCTGCATCTCGTTCGACTTGTTGAGACGTTGGCGGAAACGATCAATGTCTTGCTATAGGAACTGTATAATCAAATAACCAACTCCAATGGATACGAAAGTCGTAATGAAGCCTGCCAGCTGGAACGAGTGGTTGATAACAAATCGGCCGATGCGTGTAGAACCGGTGCGGTCGAAGTTGATGGCTGCCACCGTTGTGGGGTAGTTGGGCAGGAAGAAATAGCCGTTAACTGCCGGGAACATGGCTACCAGTGCCAGTGGCGAAATGCCCAGACCTATGCCAAGCGGATAGAGCGTGCGCACTGTAGCTGCCTGCGAGAACAACATGATGGCCATGATGAAGAGGGCTGTGGCAAAGAGGAACGGATACTGTGTGACGATGCTGGCGATGTGACCCTTGAAGAATTCCAGGTTGCCGTTGAAGAAGGTGTCGCCCATCCATGCAATACCGAAGATGGCTACCAAGGCGTTGATGCCTGCGGCAAATACGTTACCCCTCACTGCATCCTGCACGTTGGCCTTGCTGACCAGCAGGATGAGAGCTGCTGTCGACATCATGATAATCTCGATAATCTCTGGCATGCTGACATGGTGCAGCTCGCCGTTGAGCATGAACGACGGACGCAGCGACGGTACACTACCGAATACTACTACTAACAGCACACCTAAGAGGAACGCCATAACTGCATACTTGGCGTGCGGATCGGGGTTCTTTATCATGTTGTCAATCAGTTTACTGTCCTTTTCGGGGTTGATGATGCCCTGACGTACACGCTCCTGATAGATTTCGTCCTCGTGCAGTTCTTTGCCTACACGGTTTTGTACGAATGCAGCTACAAGAATAGCTATGAATGAAGCGGGGATGCAGACAATGAGGATGTGCTTCAGCTCGATGCCGGCACCACCCAAGAGGTCGGTGCTGATGACGGCGGCTGTAGCGGCAGACACGGGGCTGCCAGTTATGCCTAATGATGCAGATATGGTAGCCACACTCAGCGGACGTTCGGGGCGAATCTTAGAGTTTGTGGCAATCTCAGAAATGATAGGAAGGAGTGAATAGCTGGTGTGTGCCGTACCTGCAACAAGGCAGAAGAGCCATGTGGTGAGCGGACCGAAGTAGGTGATGTGTGTAGGATGCTTGCGCAGGAACTTGGCCGCCAAACCTACGAGATAGTCCAGACCGCCAGCTGCCTGCAATGTAGCGGCAGCCGTGATGACCGACACGATGATGAGCATCACGTCGATAGGCAGATTGCCGGGCTTCAGTCCGAAGATGAACACAAGTATGAACACGCCTACCATCCCGTAGATACCGAGTCCGATGCCGCCTACGCGAGCACCTTTGAAGATAAGAGCCAGTACTATGGCAAATTGTAAAAGGATAATAGCTGTTGCCATAAAGGTTATATTTAATTGTAAAACAAATACATGAAGTTATTTTCTTTTTATATCTTTATCTGTTATCTGTTTGCATTTCTGTATCATTAAGCAAATCATTAACATTTACTTCAAGCGCAATAGCAACTTTATTCAATGTCTGAAGATCGGGTTGGGCAACATTATTGCACCATTTAGATATCGTGCAGTTGCTCTTTCCTACTTTCTCGGCACGCCAACGGTCAGTTTTGTCTTTCTCAGCCAAAACAACCTTTATGCGATTATGCTTTTTTGGGGGACATATTTTGACAGAATAATGTGCATACACAGCTAAATAAAAAGGTTTCTCATAATTAGTTAACGTAAATTAGAAATAAGCATCAACATATTTATCTAATAATTAGAAACATAGTAATAATAGCATTTAATTTACAGTGACAAAATAAAACATTTAAACGATTACCACCATATTCCAACAATCTAAAGTTACAGAGATTTATTGTATGACCAATGATTTTTGCAAGAAAATTTCGTCACTATAAGAAAAATATATGATTGAGAACAACAAGAATAAACATCGTAATAAGCCGAACCGCATGAGCTATGCTGAGATGACAGATAGAAAAATTACATGAAAATCATGAAATTCTTCAACAAAGTCGTCTTACTTCGACCGAAGTAAGCACGTTGACCGACTCGAAGTGAGCGTTTACTTCGGTCGAAGTAAGCGTTCACATCGGTCGAAGTAAGACGACTTTATTAAAGCATTTGTGCAACTCTATAGAATACCGTCACACAGATATAATAAAAGCCGACACCTAATATTAGATGCCGGCTCTTATTATGCCTTATTATCCGCAGTTATTACTTCTGATAATTCTTATGGAACTCTACTACCGCTTCTATTCCCTTACGGAAGATATCGAGCGAGAAGTTTTCGTTCGGTGAGTGGATGGCATCGGCTTCCAAGCCAAAGCCCATCAGCACGGTCTTCACTCCTAAGATTTGTTCGAAATCGCTGATGATAGGAATGCTTCCTCCGCGACGCACTGCCAAAGGTTTCTTGCCAAAGGCTTTCTCGAAACCTTTTTCGGCTGCCTGATATGCGGGCAATGTGATAGGACATACATATCCTTCGCCACCATGCATCGGGGTTACCTTAACCTGTACATAGTCGGGGGCGATGTTGTTTATGTAATCTACAAACAGCTTAGATATAGTTTCATGATTCTGATGCGGAACCAAACGGCAAGATACTTTAGCGTATGCCTTAGATGGCAATACTGTCTTAGAACCTTCGCCTGTGTAACCGCCCCAAATACCACATACGTCGAACGACGGGCGACAGCTGTTGCGCTCTAATGTGCTATAGCCTTTTTCGCCTTTCAACGCTTTAACACCAATGGCTTCCATGTATTTCTTTTCGTCGAACGGTATGTGAGCTATCATCTCGCGTTCGGCAGCAGGCACTTCTTCTACATCGTCATAGAAGTTAGGGATGGTGATGCGTCCGTCCTCATCGGTTACTTGTGAGATGATGTCGCACAATACGTTGATAGGATTTGCTACCGCTCCACCAAAGTGACCCGAATGCAAGTCGCGGTTAGGACCAGTAACTTCAAGTTCCCAATATGCCAAACCACGCAGTCCGGTAGTAAGCGAAGGCAAGTCAGCTCCCAGCATACTGGTATCTGAAACCAATATCACATCGGCCTTAAGCAGTTCCTTATGTTCTTTCAAGAAAGCGTTGAGACTGGGTGAACCGATTTCTTCTTCTCCCTCGAATATAAACTTCACGTTATGGTGCAGCAAGCCTTCTTTCACTACATACTCGAATGCCTTTGCCTGAATCATAGCCTGACCTTTATCATCGTCGGCACCACGTGCGTAGATACGTCCGTCTCTAACCTCCGGTTCGAAAGGTTGGCTCTTCCACAACTCAAGCGGTTCTGCCGGCATCACATCGTAATGAGCGTAAATCAATACTGTGGGAGCGTCTGCACTTACTCGCTTTTCGGCATAAACCAACGGATTTCCTTGCGAAGGCATTACCATCGCTTCGTCCGCTCCGGCTTCGAGCAACAATTGTTTCCAGCGTTCGGCACAAGCCAACATATCATCTTTATGTTGTGGCAAGGCACTGATACTGGGAATACGTATCAAGCTGTATAGTTCGTCAAGAAAACGTTCCTCATTATTCTTTATATACTCTTTTATTTCCATAATATTATTGATTTAAATAGATAAATGTCATTAGATTACCGATTACAGATGACTGGCTTTATCCAGCAAGTAATAATCGAGTATGGTCATTGCCGCCATAGCCTCAACGATGGGTACGGCACGAGGCAATACGCATGGGTCGTGACGTCCACGAGCTGCCAGCACAGTTTCTCTGCCGTCCTTATCGACGGTGGGCTGTTCCATCAGCACTGTAGCCACGGGCTTGAACGCTACTCTAAAATATATGTCTTGTCCGTTGCTGATGCCACCCTGAATACCGCCTGAGCGGTTGGTACGCATAGCTATACGTCCGTTATCATTATAGAAGATATCATTCTGTTCACTACCCTTTTGATCCATGCTTCCGAAGCCTTGTCCGTACTCGAATCCTTTTGCAGCGTTAATACTCAGCATGGCATTACCAAGGGCCGCATGAAGCTTACCGAAGGCAGGCTGACCAAGTCCCACAGGGCAACCTTTTACCACACAAGTCACTACGCCGCCTACAGTATCGCCTTCGCCCTTCACCTTAGAAATGAAGTCTGCCATCTGCTGCGCTACATCTTGGTCGGGACAACGCACGGCATTTTCTTCTATACTGGTCAAGTCGTAAGCGGTATAGTCTTTATCGAGTTTAATAGTGCCTACCTGCGATGTGAACGCAGTTACGCTTATCCCCAACTTACGCAAGGCAAGCTTTGCCAAGGCACCAGCTACTACACGCGATATTGTTTCTCGGGCAGAAGAACGTCCCCCGCCACGATGATCGCGTATGCCGTATTTCTGAGTATAAGTATAGTCGGCATGCGATGGGCGATAAACATCTTTCATGTTATCGTAATCATTAGAATGCTGATTGGTATTCCATACAGCGAAGCCTATCGGACATCCGGTAGACACGCCATCGTATACGCCCGACAAGAATTCTACCGCATCGGGTTCTTTACGCGAAGTGGTAAGAGCCGACTGCCCCGGACGGCGTCGGTTTAATTCTTGTTGTATGAAATCCATATCTATAGGTATCCCTGCCGGGAACCCGTCGATAACTCCTCCTATCGCTTTTCCGTGCGACTCGCCAAAACTGGTCAGACGGAATATATTGCCAAAAGTATTATTGAACATAAAAATATCTCTGTATTATATATAATGTATTTGCTTAGAATTTGCTGCCAGCGCCACCGCCACCGAAGCTTCCGCCTCCGAAGCTACCGCCACCGCCGCCGCTATAGCCGCCACCGCCGCCAAAACCGCCGATAAACGTACCTCCACCATGTCTGGAGTTGTTGGAATTGTTATCTCGCTTTTCTTGGCGTATCACTGTATGTCCGCATTTACGGCACTTATAAATAACTTCTTCGGTTATCACTCCATTCTTGCGCGACAAAACTTGCGATGAGACACGACGCAGACCATGCTTCTTGCAGTTGGGGCACAGCGATTTCTTACGAGCCATATGCCAAGAAAGCCCTAGCCACGATAACATTAAGACACCCATTACCCAGAGTACGCCCATTCCTTCCTCGTCGTCATCGCCAGTCAGAGGCTCACCGGTACCGGTAAGTTGCGCACGTACTGCACGCACTCCTGCCACCATACCTTCGTCCCATTTGCCATCGCGGAAATAAGAGTTCATATAGCGCACCTGAATTCTCTTACAGATAGCGTCTGGCAAATCGCCTTCCAAACCATATCCGGTAGCAAACTGAACACAGCGTTCGCCTGTCACCAGCAGTATAACCAAGCCATTGTCTTTTTTCTTTTGCCCTACCCCATTCTCCTCTCCCAGCTTATAGGCAAAGTCGAAGCAATCGCCTCCCTCTATATTCTCTACAGCCACCACCAGTACCTGAATACCGGTTTCCTGCTCAAGATTATAAAGAGTAGTATCAATGACAGCCACGGCCTGCGCGCCGAGCACACTGTCTGGATTAGAAACATAACGCGTGCGGTCTTGCAAGTGAACCATCGGTATATCGGCTACTGTATGTACCTTAGCGTATACTGATGTATAAACACATGCAAAAACTGCAAGTAGGCATATAGACAAAAATCTTCTCATAAGCTTTAGAATTTAACTTCTGGAGCTTTTTCCGCACCTTCTTGTGCTTCGAAATACGGACGTTTTTCAAAACCGAACATGCTTGCTATGATGTTCTTAGGGAAACGACGGATAGATGTATTATAGGTCTTGGCTACTTCATTGAATTTATGACGCTCGGTACTGATGCGGTTTTCTGTTCCTTCCAACTGTGCCTGCAGTTCTTTGAAGTTTTCGTTAGCCTTCAGTTCGGGATAATTCTCGGTGATAGCCAACAAACGGCCCAATGCTGAACCCAACTCGCCCTGTGCTTTCTGATAAGCCGCTATTTTTTCAGGAGTCAAATTATCAATATCTACAGTAGTCTGTGTAGCTTTGGCACGGGCAGAAACTACTGCTTCGAAAGTTTCTTTTTCATGAGATGCATATCCTTTTACGGTATTAACCAAATTAGGAATCAAGTCAACACGACGCTGGTATTGATTCTCAACATTACTCCAAGCTGTACCTACAGCCTCATCTTGTCCTACTAATGTATTATAAGAGCTCATGCAATAGCCTACAATTGCTACAATCGCGGCAATAATAATAATGGTATTCCTTTTCATAATAATATAATTTAGTTGTAGTTACTAAAGACAAATATACGTTTTTATTTTAAATCACGAATATCTATGACATGAAAACTGATTAATCGCAATAAATTGGCTACTTTTGTAAAGCTAGTAAAACAAGAAAATCGTGAAAAAGAAAAAGTTCGAAATAGAAGTTCCGGGGGGAGCCGATAAGGTTTTGCTTCACACTTGTTGTGCTCCATGCTCATCGGCTATCATAGAATGCCTGATGCAACATAACATCCGCCCCACCATTTATTATTGTAATCCCAATATCTATCCGTTAGAAGAATATAACATCCGCAAGGATGAATGTACACGCTATGCGCAATCGTTGGGACTGGATATAATAGATGCCGACTACAACCACGAGCAATGGCTATGCGGAATAAAAGGAATGGAAAATGAACCTGAAAGAGGAGGCCGCTGCCTGAAATGTTTCAAACTGCGCCTTGCTGATACGGCGCGATATGCCCACAAACATGGCTTCAAGGTTATAACCACCACACTGGCATCATCGCGCTGGAAGAGTCTTGATCAGATAAATGAAGCCGGACACTATGCCGTAGAACCTTACGACGACGTAATATGGTGGGATCAAAATTGGAGAAAGGGGGGATTAAGCGAGCGTCGCATCGCTATCATCAAGGAATACAATTTCTATAACCAACGATACTGCGGATGCGAGTTTAGTATGCGAAAAGACGAGTAAGCCACCCGTCTTTTCGCATTATTTAAAATTAAAGTCCCAATTTCTTTCTTAAAGCAGGAGTCAAAGAGTCTTTGTGCATCATAACATAGATAGTCTTGGCACGTACATAGCTCTCAGACATATTCAGGTAGCCACCGAAATTATTTCTTTCGGTACCCCATGAGTTCTTGGTGATGTAATAGATAGTACCGTTCTGATCTTTTGCCAATCCGGTAACATGCATCAAGTGGTCATCAGTAGTCTTGAATGTTTCATATCCAATCTGACGAACTTCCGGAGTAACTTTCACTTCTGGATAAGGACGCTTAAACTGGAATACTTCCTGCAGACGGCTTACTGTACTCATCTGTCCCCAACGAGCCATATCGCTAGCCGATAAGTCTTCTTCTTTTTCTACTTCAGGATTAATGGCAACTCCGTTTGTAAAAGAGAATCCCTTTTCAGAAACGTCACCATCCCAGCAGAGGGTGTATCCGCTTTCCAATGTATGATTCATGGCTTCCATCAGCTCATCAAGCGGAAGGTTGTACATACGATCGTGCTCCCAGTTGTCTGGAATTTCAATTTCCATTTCACGATAATATGGCTTATGAGTAAAGCTAGTCAACTTAACATAGTCGTCTGTATTTATACCCAATGATTCGCCGAATGATTTCGGAGTATATTCTTTTCCTTTATAAGTGAATTTCTCAGGAAGCTTTCCTAAATAAATATCGAACAAGCTATTAACCAACTGCTTGTATTGTTCTGATTCAGATCTGCGCTTAACTGCCATATCACCGATAGCCTCGATATAGTCTGTCAGTTCTGAGTGATTATGACGGTCTGAGTTATAATTGATTCCGGTATACACTTCTTCGGGCACGATACCTACCTGATTGAAAGCAGTTATCCAGCTTGATGTGATACTACCTTCGCTGATATTGCCTCTTCCTCTGCGCAGGAAGTTATCAGCCAACTGGTTCATATATTTCTGACGAACGATGAACATTTCCGACAAATCGTATTCACCCTTACCCATTCTCATCAATTCAGCTTCGAAGAACGATGTGGTAGCAAAGCACCAACAAGTACCTGTAGACGCCTGATTCTTAACTGGAGTAACTTTTTGACTTACGATGGTTTTAAACTTGTAGCCTTCGTCACCTTTGGCCATTCCCTGAAAAGGAGAGCACAATAATAACGCTGCTCCTAAGGCAAGATATGATTTTTTCATTTCTATATAAGATTAAAGAGTTATTTGATAATGTGCTAGCAAAGTTACTACAAAAAAGTGAAATGCGGAAGAATATGGTAATGGATTTGATTTACAGGGGTTTCATTTACGCTGCCAATTATTCCGAGAGCCATTACAATCCACGCCGAAGCCAAATCAAGACGGAGCTACGTTACTTGTTCGTAACCACGCCCAATAGGTGACGAAATGGACACGAATAACGAAACAAGGCTTTAAGGATTAGTGAGTTACTGACAACTCACGCAAAAAATCCGGTAACGAAAAAAGATTGCGCCGTTCTTCCGCGATTTGCGTATCAGAGGAGGGCTCTTCACCAACTAATTTTGAACAAAAAAAATTAAGGACGATGAAGAGTACATTTTCAGTTATTTACTACCTCAAACGTCAGGTAGTGAAAAAAGACGGGACGGTTCCCGTCATGGGACGCATCACGGTGGACGGCAGCCAGACGCAGTTCAGCTGCAAACTGACTGTCGATCCGAAACTGTGGGACACCAAAGGTGGACGTGTCACGGGCAGAAGCACGGCGGCACTCGAAACGAACCGCATGCTTGACAAGATGCGGGTGCGCATCAACAAGCACTATCAGGAAATCATGGAGCGTGACAATTTCGTCACGGCAGAGAAGGTGAAGAACGCCTTTCTCGGACTGGAACACCGCTATCACACGCTGATGCAGGTGTTCCAGCAACACAACGAGGACTATGCCAAGCAGGTGGAAGCAGGCATGAAAGCCAAAGGCACGCTCTTGAAGTACAAGACCGTTTACAAGCACCTGCAAGAGTTTCTCAACATCCGTTACCACGTGAAGGACATCGCGTTGAAAGAGCTTACCCCCGCTTTCATTTCCGACTTCGAGATGTTTCTGCGCACGGACAAACACTGCTGCACCAATACCGTGTGGCTGTATGTATGCCCACTTCGGACGATGGTGTTCATCGCCATCAACAACGAATGGCTCACACGCGACCCGTTCAGGGAGTATGAAATCAAGAAGGAGGAAACGACACGCAGTTTCCTGACCAAAGACGAAATCCGCCTGCTGATGGAAGGTAAACTGAAGAACGCCAAACAGGAACTATACCGCGACCTCTACCTGTTCTGCGCCTTCACGGGCTTGTCATTCGCCGATATGCGCAATTTGACGGAAGAGAACATCCGCACCTACTTCGATGAACACGAGTGGATAAACATCAACCGCCAGAAGACGGGCGTGGTGTCTAACATCCGCCTGCTTGACATTGCGAAACAAATCATCGACAAATACCGCGGGCTGTGCGAAAACGGCAGGATTTTCCCTGTTCCCCACTACAACACGTGCCTCGCCGGAATCCGTGCCGTCGCCAAGCGTTGCGGCATCACCAAGCATATCACGTGGCATCAGAGCCGCCATACGGCAGCCACGACGGTGTTCCTCTCCAACGGTGTACCCATCGAAACAGTCAGTTCCATGCTGGGACACAAGAGTATAAAGACAACGCAGATATACGCGAAGATAACCAAAGAGAAGCTCAACCAAGACATGGAGAACCTTGCCGCAAGATTGAACCAAATCGAGGAATTTGCAGGATGTACCATCTAAAACAGAGACGCCATGAAACGTGACATAATCATTATAGAGGACAAGACGGTCAGCGTAACCGGTAACGAGGTATGGATGACCGCCGGGGAAATCGCCGAAGAGTTCCATGCCACCGTCCCGGCAGTGAACGCCGCCATCAAAGCCGTCCGCAAGTCGGACGTGCTGAACGACTACGAGGTATGCCGCTACATACAGCTTGAAAACGGCCTGTACGCGGATGTTTACTCGCTTGAAATCATCATTCCAGTAGCCTTCCGGTTGAACACCTACTATACACACGTGTTCCGCATGTGGCTGGTGGAGAAGGCACTCTCAAAGGAAAAGAGGCAGACATACGTGATGTTCATACAGAACGGGAAAACCGGATATTGCTGAACACGCATACAGACAACGAAAAAGGAAACGGACAACGCCATCGGGTGCTGTCCGTTTCCTTTTTTTCATGCAACCGCCTTATTCCAGCGGCTTGAGGTAATTCGCCTCCAACAGTTCACGCAGTCCCGATTCGGGATAAAGCACCTTACCTGCCAGAAGGATAAAGGGCAGCATCCTGTTGTTGCGATACTCCTGCAAGGTGCGGCGGCTTACCCGGAGCATTTCCGCCACCTCCTTGTCCGTCAGGTAATGTTCCCCGTCCAGTGGCGGACGGTAACTTTCCAAAAATGCGGAGAGCCATTTGGAGCCTTTGAGCATATTCTGTATCGCGGTAGCAACCGGCTCGTCCTCCATTGAGAAAACCTCGTTGTTCTCGTTCATCATAACATCGGATTAAGTGGTTAATAAAAACAGAGTCATTTTCCATCGGGATAGATCGTGCCGATAAGCGGAATAAGCCGCCTGACCTCCTCCGGCCTGTAATAGAACCTGCGGTTCATCTGCGAGTAGCCGATAAGCCGCCTGTCACGCAATGACTGCAACGTGCGCGGGCTGATTCTCAACTGCCCGCAGACCTCCTCGCCAGTGAGCCACCTTTCCAGCCGCCCGCCGTCGCTTTTGCGCCTTAGGGCGGCGACTTTCTCCGAGAGGGCGTTGAATGACGCCAGCATCATCTCGAAGGTCTTTTTCTCGATAGATACGATTTCCATATACCAAAACATTTAATGATTTACCGCAAAGGTAACGCAGCCGCCTTGAATGCGGGCCGTTTTCCGCTATATGGCAGTTTGTTGCGCCGGTTGTCCGGGTTACGGAGTCACTTTCAAAGAAAATCTTACGTGAGTCACGTAGTGAGTTGTTAAAGCTCCTTTTGTTTATTGCCGAATTTTGCCGCAGAGAAACAAAAGAAAGGACAAAATATGAAAGTGATAACGATTGAAAGTTCCGCCTTCACCGCCCTGACGGAACAGATAGCCGAGATAGCGGTCTATGTGCGTGCCGTTTCCGGTGAGAGGAAGGGAGAGTCTTCCGACATGCTGCTCACCACCCGCGAGGCGGCGCACCTGCTGAACGTGAGTACCCGTACCCTCCAACGTATGCGCAGCGAACAGCGCATCGCCTATGTCGTGCTGCGCGGCAAATGCCGCTACCGCCGGTCGGAAATAGACCGTCTGCTCGCAGACTGCACCGTGGCAGAAGATACAGCGACACTGACGGAACTGAAACGCAACCACACGCTGCGCACGGGCGGCGGCAAACCCAAAGGAAGGAGGACATAAGATATGGAACTGCTTACACGAAACAATTTTGAGGACTGGATGCAGAAGCTGATGGAACGGCTCGACCGTCAGGACGAGCTGCTGCTCTCCCTGCGACCGTCCGGCAAAGCCCCGAACCCGATGGAAAGTATCAGGATGTTCGACAACCAAGACCTCTGCATGCTGCTCCAGATAAGCAAGCGTACCCTGCAGCGCTACCGCAGCATCGGTGCATTGCCGTACAAGACGCTCGGCAAAAAGACCTATTACAGCGAGGAGGACGTGCTGACGTTCCTTTCCGGACACGTAAAGGACTTCAGCAAGGAAGATATAGCCTTCTACAAGGCGCGTATCCATAATTTCTTTAATAAATAACCCATTAAAACATTTTTCAAATGGCAAAGAAAACAACAGAAAAAGACGTGCTGATAGTCCGCGACGAGAAGACGGGCGAGATTAGCGTGGTAGCCGGGCTTAACGCCGACGGCTCACCCAAGCGTACCCCCGCAAAGGCGGAGAACGCGCAGAGTTTCCTGCAATTCGACAGGCACGGAGACGTGCTGGACAACTTCTTCAAGAACTTCTTCCGGCAGTGCAAGGAACCCAGCCGCTTCGGTTTCTACCGTGTCGCGGCGGACCAAGCCGACAAGCTGCTGGAAGTTATCAAGGACTTGCTGAAAGACCCCGAGGGCAACAAGGAGATGCTTGCGCCCCACAAGGTGGACACCTCCGGCTACGAAAAGAAAGTACAGGAGGAGCAGTCCGCCGAAAAGCAGGAACAACCGGAACAGAAACAAGATGACGAACCTAAAAAACAGGAAGAAATGGAACAGAAAAACGAACAGAATCAGAAAAGCCCACAGCAGGCGCAGAGCAACCGGGGCTACCAACCCATCGACGAGAGCAAGATCAACTGGAAGGAGTTGGAGGAGAAATGGGGCGTGAAGCGCGACGACCTTGAAAAGTCGGGCGACCTTGACCGGATGCTCAACTACGGCAAGTCCGACTTGGTGAGGGTGTCGCCCAATTTCGGCGGAGAGGCTTTCGAGCTGGATGCCCGCCTCTCCTTCAAGAAGGACGGCGAGGGCAACGTCAGCCTTGTGCCGCACTTCATCCGCAAGGAGCAGAAACTCGACGAGTACAAGGAACACAAGTTCTCCGACGACGACCGGAAGAACCTGCGCGAAACGGGCAACCTCGGCAGGGTTGTGGACCTCGTGGACAGGGAAACGGGCGAGATCATCCCCTCGTTCGTCAGCATCGACCGCAAGACGAACGAAATCACAGATGTCCCGGCAAACAAGGTGCGCATACCGGAGCGCATCGGCAAGACGGAAATCACCAAGCAGGAGCAGGACATGCTCCGCGCCGGACTGCCCGTGCGCGACAAGCTCATCGAGCGCAACGACGGCAGGAAGTTCGTCACCACCCTTCAAGTGAACGTGGAGCAGCGCGGCGTGGAGTTCGTGCCGGGAACCGGCAGGTCGCCACGTGCCGCACAAGCACAGGAAGCCAAGAACAACCCCACACAGGGACAGGCGCAGGGTACGGAAAACACAGCCAACACGAACAAGGAGCAACGCCGCAACACGTGGACGAACGCCGACGGCAGCATCCGCCCCATCAGCAAATGGAGCGGCGTGAGCTTCACCGACAAGCAGAAAGCCGACTACGTGGCGGGTAAAGCCGTGAAACTGGAGAACGTGACCGACAAGCAGGGCTTCCACGCCACGATGTACATCAGGTTCAACCCGGAGAAGGGACGCCCGTACCGCTACGACACCAACCCCGACAACGCGCAGAAGGTCGCGCCTTCCAACGAGAGCCGCACGCAGGTGGCGGTGAACAGCGAGGGCAAGACCAACGAGGCTACCAAGAACCTGAAGGAGCCGTTGCGGAAGGGACAGACCGCCCCGAAGGACACCGCACAGCAACAGCAGCAGGAGAAGCCGCAAAAGAAAAACAATAAGGGCATGAAGATGTAATCCGGTGTCCGCCACTAAATCCGAAGTAACATTTGTAAAATTCAAAACGACAGAAAAATATGAAGACAATCATTGCAGAAAAGCCGTCTGTGGCACGTGAGATCGCCCGTATCGTGGGCGCGGCAAAGAGAGAGGAAGGATATTTCGAGGGAGGCGGCTACGCCGTGACATGGGCGTTCGGACACCTCGTGCAGCTTGCCATGCCCGACGGTTACGGCATACGCGGCTTTGTCCGTGACAACCTGCCCGTCATACCCGACACCTTCACGCTCGTCTCCCGTCAGGTAAAGACGGAGAAGGGCTACAAGCCTGACAGCAGCGTGGTGGCGCAGATTAAAACCGTCGCCCGGCTATTCAAGGAAAGCGAACAGATCATCGTGGCGACCGATGCCGGACGCGAGGGTGAGCTTATCTTCCGCTACCTCTACCATTATACCGGATGCACCACCCCGTTCGTCCGCCTCTGGATAAGCTCGCTTACCGACAAGGCTATCCGCGAGGGACTGCGCAACCTCGAAGCGGGCGACAAATACGACAACCTCTATCTTGCCGCCAAAGCACGGAGCGAATCAGACTGGCTCGTGGGCATCAACGGCACGCAGGCACTCTCCATCGCCGCCGGACACGGCACTTACTCCGTCGGGCGGGTGCAGACACCCACGTTGGCGATGGTGTGCGCACGCTATTGGGAGAACCGCCGCTTTACCCCCGAAGCCTTCTGGCAGCTCCATATCGCAACGGACGGCTGCGATGAAGGAACGGTGAAGTTTTCCTCTTCCGAAAAATGGAAAGAGAAAGAGTCCGCGACGGAACTGTATAATAAGGTGAAGTCGGCAGGCACAGCCACCGTCACGAAAGCCGAACGCAAGGAGAAGACGGAGGAAACACCGCTCCTGTACGACCTGACCACGCTCCAGAAGGAAGCCAACGCCAAGCATGGCTTCACGGCGGAACAGACGCTTGAAATCGCGCAGAAGCTCTACGAGAAGAAGCTCATCACCTATCCGCGAACCGGAAGCCGCTACATTCCCGAAGACGTGTTCGCGGAAATCCCCAAGCTGCTTGCCTTCACCGGCAGCCTGCCCGAATGGAAGGGCAAGTTGCAGCCGAAAGCCGTGCCGACACGCCGCAGCCTGGACGGCGGCAAGGTGACAGACCACCATGCCCTGCTCGTCACGGGCGAGAAGCCGCTGTTCCTCTCCAAAGAGGACAGCACCGTCTATCACATGATAGCCGGGCGCATGCTTGAGGCTTTCTCCGAAAAATGCGTCAAGGACACTGCCACCGTCACGGCAGAGTGTGCCGGAGTGGAGTTCGTGGCAAAAGGCAGCATCATCAGGCAAGCCGGATGGCGTGCCGTCTATGGCAAGGAGAATGGAGAAGAGAACAACAGCCAAGAGGAAACCGCCGCCATTCCCTGTTGGCAGGAAGGCGACACGCTGGCACTGAAAGCCGCCTCCATCACGGAGGGAAAGACCAAACCCAAGCCGCTGCATACCGAAGCCACCCTGCTGTCCGCGATGGAAACGGCTGGCAAGGAGATAGAGGACGACGCATTGCGGCAGGCTATGAAGGATTGCGGTATCGGCACGCCCGCCACCCGTGCGTCCATCATCGAAACGCTTTTCAAGCGCGGCTATATGGAACGCTGCAAGAAGTCGCTTGTCCCCACCGAAAAAGGGCTTGCCCTCCACTCGGTCGTGAAGGCGATGCGTATTGCCGATGTCGCCATGACGGGCGAATGGGAAAAGGAATTGGCACGCATCGAGCGTGGGGAACTGCCCGCCGATGACTTCCGCAGGAAGATTGAGGCATATACACGGGAAATTACCTCCGAACTGCTGTCGTGCGACAAGCTGTTCGCCCGCAGGGATTCCGGCTGCAAGTGTCCCAAGTGCGGAGCGGGGACGATGCAGTTTTACGGCAAGGTCGTCCGCTGCGACAACGCGGAGTGCGGTCTGCCCGTGTTCCGCCTGAAAGCAAACCGCACCCTCTCTGATGATGAAATCAAAAACCTGCTCACCGACGGACACACGAAACTGCTCAAAGGATTCAAGAGCAAGCAGGGCAAGAGTTTTGATGCCGTAGTCGCCTTTGACGGGGACTATAACACGGTTTTCGTGTTCCCAGAAAGGAAAAGTAAAGCGACCTCTGCGAAAAGAAGAAAATAAATGTTTAACTTTGCCACTGGTTCAGAGTAATGAATTGTTCTTCGATACCGGATTACACTCATACTTTGGATTTAGTGGTGGCACTCGGAGGGATACCGGGTGCCTTTTTCTTCTCGTTTTCCAACGATTATCCCTATCATCATTATCAATCCACTAAATTCCAAAGAAATGAACAACAAGAAGAAAAACGAGGGTCGGACCGACTTTTCCTATTACGGTCTGTACCTGCTGGACTACCTCACCACGAACAAGTTCGAACAGGCAGCCGATGAAGCCTTCATCCGAGAAAGAACCGACCGTGCCGCCGAAGCGTATGAACGGGCAAGGCTCGAAGGCTATCCTGCCGACGGGGCGCAGGAACTGGCGATGAAGGTGCTGACGGAGGGCCTTCGCTACTCCAAGCACGCCATCCTGCGCGAAGTCGTGGAGAACGAATTTGCGGGTGAAGTACCGGGAGAAAAATGTGAAGCCTTTACCCAGAAGCTGCTACCGCTTGTCGGAAACGTATTCTCCATCTATGACCTCTCGGACGACAATTTCGCCCTGTCGCCCGAATATGACCTGCTCTGCACGGAGCTGACGGGAGCCGTCATCCTCTATATCGAAGAGTATGGCGTTTAACCGCAAACAGAGACTGCGGGACAACATCGAGGCGATACGGACGGCATTCCTCCTTGACAGGGAACAGCGCACACCCACCGCACGCGAACGGCTCTTGTTAGAACGTTATTGCGGTTTCGGGGGACTGAAGAACATACTCAACCCTGCAAGGGAACTGACGGATGCCGTCCACTGGGCGAAGTCCGACCTCGAACTGTTTGCCCCTACCGTGGAACTGCACAGGTTGCTGCGGGAGAACACAAAAGACGAGACGGAGTACAAACGGAATATGGATGCCATGAAGCAGTCCGTGCTGACCGCCTTCTATACCCCGCCGGAGATAACCGGGACCATCGCGGACGTGCTGCATGAACACGGCATCCGTCCCGACCGGGTGCTGGAGCCGTCGGCAGGTGTCGGTGCATTCGTGGACGCCGTGCTGGAGAACAGACCGGACGCGGACATCATGGCTTTTGAGAAAGACCTGATGACGGGCAAGATACTGAAGCACCTGCATCCCGGACAGAAAGTAAGGGTACAGGGCTTCGAGAAGATAGAAAAGCCGTTCATGAACCATTTTGATTTGGCTGTCTCCAATATACCGTTTGGCGATGTGGCGGTGTTCGACCCGGATTTTTCGGGCAGCAAGGATCCTGCAAGGCTCTCGGCGGCACGGACGATACACAATTACTTTTTCCTGAAAAGCCTTGACGCGGTGCGTGAAGGCGGAATCGTGGCGTTCATCACCTCGCAGGGGGTACTGGATGCCCCGACCAACGCGCCCATACGCGAGTATATGATGAACCATGCCAATCTGGTGGGCGTAGCCCGCCTGCCGAACAACCTCTTTACGGATAACGCGGGAACGGAGGTGGGCAGCGACCTGATTATCCTGCAAAAGAACAGCGGAAAGAACGGTGAACTGTATTACAACGAAAAACTCTTCGTGCAGACCGAACAGACCCCTATCGGCACTTCCGTAAATGGGTATGTATGGAGCATCGGCTCGCTTTCACACACGGATTTGATCAGAAGTACCGACCCGTACGGGAAACCAGCCTATAAACTCCTGCACTGTGGGGACATCGCACAACTGGCGGAAGACTTGCGGGAGCATCTGAAAATAGAACTGCAACAACTTGACAGGAAACTGTATGAGAGACACAGGCTGCATCCGACAAAGGAGGAAAGCACGGCTGCGGAAGTGCAACCTGCTCCGAAAACAGAAAAGGTATCACCTTCTGTAATAGCCCCCGTTTCTGTAATTGAGCCTGTCAAGGGAGTGGAGAAACCGCAGGCACAGCCCATAGAGGAAAAGCCGGAGATTGAGCCGCGCCAACCCAATCATTCGTCAGCCGTGCAGCTTACCCTGCTCGACCTTTGGGGTATGCCCATAGAGGAACCGGTAAAAAAGAAAAAGGCAGCGAAAAAGGAAAGCAAGCCGAAGCCTATGCCGTCCACGCCTAAACCGCAAGTCAAAGTTACTCCACCCGTTGAAGCCGCCAAGCCGATAAACGGTAATAAGGAAGAAAAGCCGGAAAATGCCGAAAAGCCAAACGACCCGGACGACATTTACGCCACTCTGGATTGGGAAACCAATCCTCCCATCAACGGCTTCTATGAGACAATGATGAGCCTGACAGCGGAACGGCGCAAGGCCCTACGGCTTGAGGCAGAACGGCACAGGCAGGAACAACTGAAAAAGATGGGTATCAAAGACACGTTGAACCCTGCTTTTGCGCCTTCTTCGGACAATATGGATAAAAAGCCGGAACAAACGGAAGAAATAAAGCAACCTGAAACACCGGCAGAAGTTGTGCCTACTTCCGAAACGGTTGCCACTTCCCTGTTCCCGGAACTTGAAACGGAAAAGCCGAAGGAGGAAGTCATGGACCTTTCTCCCCGTCCGTTCAACGGCCTGCTGGAGCCACACCACCGTGACGGCTCGATGGTGCTGGATGCTTCACGCAATCTCGGTTACCTGAAAGACCTCACGCCTTACGGTGCGACCTTCCAACCGCTCGACCTCCGTGGCTATCAAAAAGAGAAAGCGATGCTGTATATATCGCTCCGTGACGCTTACGAACGTCTGTATAGCCACGAGACGGAGAACCATACGGAACACAAACCGCAGCGCGGGTATCTCAACACCTACTACGATGAGTTTGTCATGCGTTACGGTAACCTCAACGCCAGACAGAACGTGAAACTGGTGATGATGGATGCCGGAGGGCGCGACATCCTTTCGCTGGAACGTGCGGAGGACGGCAAGTTTGTCAAGGCGGACATCTTCGACCGTCCCGTTTCCTTCTCGGTGGAGAGCCGTGTCAATGCAGGCTCTCCCGAAGAAGCCTTGTCCGCATCGCTCAACAAGTTCGGCACGGTCAATCTCGGCTATATGCGGGAGATAACCGACACTACGGAAGAGGAACTGCTTGGTGCCCTCAAGGGGCGCATCTTCTACAACCCGCTCGTAACCGGTTACGAAATCAAAGACCGCTTCATCGCGGGGAACGTGATAGAGAAGGCGGAACGCATAGAGGGCTGGATGGAGGACAATCCCGAAAGTGAGCGGATGCCGGAGGTGAAACAGGCGTGGGAGGCATTGAAGGAAGCCGAACCGCAGCGCATAGCCTTTGAAGACCTCGACTTCAACTTCGGTGAACGCTGGATTCCCACGGGCGTGTATGCCGCATACATGAGCCATCTTTTCGACACGGACGTGAAAATCGCCTATTCCGCCAGCATGGACGAATTTTCCGTGGCGTGCGGCTACCGCACCATGAAGATCACGGACGAGTTTTTAGTAAAGGGCTATTACCGGAACTATGACGGTATGCACCTGTTGAAGCACGCCCTGCACAACACCTGCCCCGACATGATGAAAAGTATCGGCAAGGACGAGAACGGCAACGACATCAAGGTACGCGACAGCGAGGGCATACAGCTCGCCAACGCGAAGATAGACGAAATCCGTAACGGGTTCTCCGAATGGTTGGAAGAACAGTCGCCGCAGTTCAAGGAACGGCTCACGACGATGTATAACC
>UMBZ01015998.1_pt1 | contig 30601 bp, 30 predicted proteins | sample 1964091 | NCBI WGS metagenome assembly UMBZ01 (sample SAMEA4835954, study PRJEB28245) | human gut metagenome | biome: gut microbiome; material: fecal sample | place: Denmark | collected 2008
ATTTGATAGCAAGCATAGATGCTTTTAGCCTTAGGTCGAAACCGCACGCATATATTATCTGCACCATGTAAAGTTAATTTGCAAAGATAGGCTTAGTATCAACAATAAAAATAAAAAGCATTTTATTTTGTATTGTCTTCGATTTGCACTAACTTTGCAGATTATGATACAGGTAAAGGTTAAAGACGCTGCACTACGTGAGGCAGCGATGCAAGATATGGATTCTTTTCTTCGGGTGTTTATAGACGCTACGAAGGAGGCTATTGGCGGCGAGCTTAATGCTGACAACATGCAGCAGTTGAGTGTGTCGCAAATAACGCTGCTTGCCTATGACATTCTGCATGAGGAGGTTATGGACGGCGGATTTGTCCAATTGATATACAACGGTTATGGAGGTTTTATCTTTGATAACCCGTTTGCAAAGGTGTTGCGCGACTGGGGTTTGCGCGATCTTGCCAAGATGCTCTTTTCTGTGCGCAAGCTCTACAAGGAGTATGGAGGCAAAATACAGCGCAACTGCTCGGACGAGGAGTTTATGGCAATGTTCGAGCAATATCCCGAGTTTGACGACTATGACGACGAGTTTGTCGAGAACGAAGAGGCTTGGACTGCCGAAGTGGCACATTATGTGGACGAGCATATCGACGATTTTGTTGTTATAGAAGATTAGGGAGAGCAATAAGATGAACAAGGAACAGGAACTTAAAAGAAAGAAAAGTCCGGTAAGCATAAAAAACAAGAAGGCTTCGTTCGAGTACTTCTTTGTCGAGACCTATACGGCTGGCATTGTGCTTACGGGCACAGAGATCAAGTCGATACGTCTGGGCAAGGCAAGTCTTGTCGATACATTCTGTTATATCAACAACCATGAGGTGTGGGTTAAGGGTATGAATATCTCGCCCTACTTCTATGGTTCGTTCAGCAACCACGAGGCACGCCGCGACCGTAAGTTGCTGCTTACTAAACGTGAGATTTACAAGCTCGAGAATGCAACCAAGCAGCCTGGCTACACCATTGTGCCTACGCTTGTGTTTATTGACGAGCATGGACGCGCCAAGGTAGACATTGCTCTGTGCCGAGGCAAAAAAGAGTATGACAAGCGACAGACGCTGAAAGAGAAAGAAGACCGTCGTGAAATGGATAGGGCTATGAAGCACTATTAAATTGAGATAGGTGCATAGGGAGAATATAGTCATTATTTGGTAAAAAGAATTAAATGGGAAAGACTTTAAGAGAAGCCGCAAAAGACAGGATACTAATACTCGACGGTGCCATGGGCACTATGATTCAGCAGTACAAGCTTGAGGAGGAAGACTTCCGTGGTTATCGTTACCGCAAGACACCTGGTATGATGAAGGGCAACAACGACATGCTCAACATCACACGTCCTGACGTTATAACCGATATTCACCGCAAATACTTGCGTGCTGGTGCGGATATTATTTCAACCAACACCTTTAGTTCGCAACGTATAAGTCAGGCTGATTATCATCTTGAAGAATCTGCCCGCGAGATGGCTCTTCTTGGTGTGCAACTTGCACGCAAGGCTGCCGATGAATTCTCTACAGAGGAAAAGCCACGTTTTGTAGCTGCTTCTGTCGGTCCTACCAATAAAACGTGCTCGATGAGTCCGGATGTAAGCAATCCTGCAACTCGTGACATTACCTATGCACAATTGTATGATGCCTATCTTGAACAGATTGCCGCATTTGAGGAGGGCGGAGCCGACGCAATACTAATAGAGACCGTCTTCGACACTCTTAATGCAAAGGCTGCCATCGATGCCACTATGGAGGTGGAGCGACGTTCGGGCAGACAGATGCCTATAATGCTAAGCATTACCGTGAGCGACCTTGCCGGACGCACACTCAGCGGACAGACTCTCGATGCTGTGCTGGCAAGCGTAAGCAGTTATCCGTTGTTCTCTATAGGACTCAACTGCTCGTTTGGTGCCGACCAGATGAAACCTTTCCTTGAAGAGCTTGCCCGACGTGCACCTTATTATATTAGTGCTTATCCCAATGCCGGACTTCCAAACAGTCTTGGACAATACGACCAGACTGCCGAGACAATGGCTCCGCTGATTAAGGATTTTGTGGACGAGGGTCTTGTCAATATCATTGGCGGATGTTGCGGAACTACCGACGAGTTTATTGCCAAGTATGTGCCTATCGTCGAAAACGCCAAACCGCATGTGCCTCAGCCTAAGCCACAGACTATGTGGCTTAGCGGACTCGAATTGCTTGACGTTACACCCGATGTGCGATTCGTTAATGTTGGCGAGCGATGCAATGTTGCGGGCTCGCGCAAGTTCTTGCGACTTATAAAGGAGAAGAGTTATGATGAGGCTGTAAGCATAGCACGCAAGCAGGTTGCCGATGGTGCATTGGTGATAGACGTAAACATGGACGATGGTCTGTTGGATGCACGCCAGGAGATGGTTACATTTCTTAATATCATTGCCTCTGAGCCTGATATTGCAAAGGTGCCGGTGATGATCGACTCTTCTAAATGGGATGTCATTACAGCTGGTCTGCAATGTGTTCAGGGCAAGTGCATTGTCAATTCAATATCTCTTAAAGAGGGCGAAGAGGTTTTCCTCAGTCATGCGCGCGATGTTATGCGTTACGGAGCTGCTGTAGTGGTGATGTGCTTTGACGAGCAAGGCCAGGCCACAACCTACGAGCGCCGTATCGAGATAGCCAGCCGTGCCTATAAATTGCTTACAGAGAAGGTGGGCATGAACCCGCTCGACATTATATTCGACCCTAATGTTCTTGCCATTGCTACGGGTATGGAGGAACACGACAATTATGCTGTCGACTTTATACGTGCCGTAGATTGGATAAAGACCAATCTGCCTGGAGCTCATGTCAGCGGAGGTGTAAGCAATCTCTCGTTCTCGTTCCGTGGCAACAATTACATACGCGAGGCAATGCACTCGGTTTTCCTGTATCATGCCATTGCCAAGGGTATGGATTTTGGTATTGTCAATCCTGCCGCTAAGGTTACTTACAGCGACATTCCTGACGACCAACTCGAGATTATCGAGGATGTTGTGCTAAACCGCAAGAAGGATGCTGCCGAGCGACTTGTCCAGCTTGCCGACGATATAAAACAAAAGCAAGAGGCTCTGAAGAATGGAACTGCAACCAATGGAGCCGCCAATCATGTAGCTACCGAACCCGAATGGCGTAGCGCTGATGTTGCGTCGCGTCTTGCCACAGCTTTGCAGAAGGGCATAGGCGACTATATGGAGGAAGACCTTAAGGAAGCTCTCGATATTTATCCCAAGGCTGTCGATATTATCGAAGGTCCGCTGATGGCTGGCATGAATAGGGTGGGCGAGTTGTTTGGTTGTGGCAAGATGTTCCTTCCGCAAGTGGTAAAGACCGCACGCACTATGAAGAAGGCTGTTGCCATACTTCAGCCTTATATAGAGGCAGACAAGAAGGAAGGCTCTACAGCTGCAGGAAAGGTGCTGATGGCTACTGTTAAAGGCGATGTACACGACATAGGCAAGAATATTGTTGATGTTGTGATGTCGTGCAACAACTACGATGTTATTGACCTTGGTGTTATGGTGCCTGCCGAACAGATAGTAAAGAAGGCTATTGAGGAAAAGGTGGACATGATAGGACTGAGTGGACTGATAACGCCGAGTCTTGAGGAAATGGTGCATGTGGCTACCGAATTTGAAAAGGTTGGATTGCGTCTGCCTATAATGGTGGGCGGCGCTACAACTTCCGAGATGCACGTTGCCTTGAAGATTGCACCTATATATAGTGGTATTGTGGTATGGGTTAAGGATGCTGCGCAGAATCCTATGATTGCACAGCGATTGATGAACCCAGCCGACCGCCAAGCCTTTGAGGCTGAACTGAAGGAACGCTACGCACGATTGCGCGAAGAATATGCGGCGCATCAGCGTAAACTCTCGTCGCTCGACGAGGCAAGAAAGAATAAATTGGAACTGTTTTAATATAATATCTTTATTATGGTATTCAAAAAGAAGAGAGTGTGGCACTGCCTTCCAGGTCAGGAGCCTACCGAACTTGACAAGAAAGTAATGTACTGGGAAAACAAGGGTAAGGAGGTGCCATCGCGCGATCTTATCAAGACTCCCGAACAGATAGAAGGTATTCGCCGCAGCGGTGTTGTGAATACTGGTGTGCTTGACGAGGTGGCCAAGCATATTCGTGCCGGTATGAGCACTCTTGAAATCGACCAGATTTGTTATGATTATTGCACATCGCATGGTGCAATTCCGGCTTGCCTTAATTATGAGGGCTTTCCTAAGAGCGTGTGCACAAGTATCAACGAGGTTGTGTGCCACGGCATTCCTAAGGAAGAGGATATTCTTGAGGAGGGCGACATCGTGAATGTTGACTTCACAACCATCCTTGACGGCTATTACGCCGATGCTTCGCGCATGTTTATTATTGGCAAGACCACTCCCGAGAAGGAGCAGCTTGTGCGTGTTGCCAAGGAATGTTTGGAGATAGGTATGGAGGCAGCCAAGCCTTATTCGTTTGTTGGCGATATTGGTCATGCTATCCAGAAGCACGCCGACAAGTATCATTATGGTATTGTGCGCGACCTTTGCGGACATGGTGTTGGCCTTAAGTTCCACGAGAAGCCAGACGTAATGCACTATGGTCATAAGGGTACAGGCATGTTGCTTGTTCCTGGTATGGTGTTCACTATTGAGCCTATGGTAAACATGGGCACATGGAAGGTGTTTATCGATGCTGACGACGAGTATGGATGGGAGGTTATTACTGGCGACGAGAAACCAAGCGCTCAGTGGGAACACACATTTGTAATGACCGAACATGGTGTTGAGATATTGACTTATTAATATTATATATAATATGTACATATTAGGTATTGAGAGCAGCTGCGACGATACAAGCGCAGCGGTGCTCAACGACAACATATTGCTTAGCAATGTTACAGCTTCGCAGGATGTCCACTTCGAATATGGTGGCGTAGTGCCCGAACTTGCATCGCGTGCTCATCAGCAAAACATCGTTCCTGTTGTAAGCGCTGCCTTGAAGCGTGCCGGTATTACCAAAGAGCAGCTTTCGGCTGTGGCCTTTACACGTGGTCCGGGTCTTATGGGTTCGTTGCTTGTAGGTGTAAGCTTTACCAAGGGATTTGCCCGTAGCTTGGGCATTCCTATGATAGATGTAAACCACTTGCAAGGCCATGTCATGGCTCATTTCATTAAGGAGAAGCCCGAGGACACTACGCCTCCGTTCCCGTTCATATGTCTGCTTGTGTCGGGTGGCAATTCGCAGATAGTTAAGGTTAATGCCTACAACGATATGGAGGTGCTTGGACAGACTATCGACGATGCTGCAGGCGAGGCAATTGACAAGTGCTCTAAGGTTATGGGACTTGGCTATCCTGGTGGTCCTATCATTGACCGCTTGGCACGTCAGGGCAATCCGCTTGCCTATAAGTTTGCCGAGCCACACATCCCTGGCTTGGATTATAGCTTCAGTGGACTTAAGACCTCATTCCTTTACAGCTTACGCAAGTGGATTCAGGACGATCCCGACTTTATCGAGCATCACAAGAACGACCTTGCCGCAAGTCTTGAGCACACTATTGTTGATATTCTTATGAAGAAGTTGCGTCTGGCTGTAAAGCAGACTGGCATAAAGCATGTGGCTGTGGCTGGTGGTGTTTCTGCCAATAATGGTCTGCGCAATGCTTTCCACGATCATGCCAAGCGTTATGGCTGGACTATCTATATTCCTAAGTTCAGCTATACTACCGACAATGCGGCAATGATTGGTGTTACAGGATACTATAAGTTCCTCGACAAAGACTTCTGCTCAATCGACAAACCTGCATTCAGCAAGGTTACGTTCAAGTAGAATCAACAAGCCCGTTTCTTTTTTGTGGAGATGGGCTTGGCCGAGACTTTTATGCAATAAAAAAATAAATACAGATAATATATGGAATTTGAAAAGAAAATACTTAGCCGTGAGATTCAGCAGTATCTCTACGAGTCAGGACTTACAGTTGGTTCTGCCGAGAGCTGTACAGGCGGTCGTATAGCCGAGTCGATAATTGCCGTTCCTGGTGCTTCTACCTATTTCAAGGGTGGCGTAATCTCTTATACAAACGAGATTAAGGAGCATCTTCTTGGTGTTGACCATCAGTTGCTTGAGGAGCAGACAGCCGTGTGCGAGGATGTTGCCAAGGCAATGGTTAAGGGAGCGATAAAGACTCTTGGTGTCGACTTTGCAATAGCTTCTACTGGTACAGCAGGTCCTGGCGGTGGAACACCAAGCATTCCGGTTGGTACTATATGGCTGGCTTGTGGTAATGCCGACAACATCATTACAATGAAGCTTACTGAGGATTATGGCCGCGACATCAATCTTGCCATTGCCACCAGCAAGGCTCTGCAGATGTTTATCGATTTTCTTAAAGACAATATGCCTAAGCACGAGGACAATCGCAAGGCTCCGGTAATCCCTGTTACAGAATAGCAACTCAAGCCCCGTGTCTGCCCCAAAAATATGTATTTAAATAGGTAAAAGTCAATGCAATAGCACTTTATGTTGTCTGAAAACAAAAAAAACATTAAATAAACAATATTAGTTAAGAGAATGTTTTGTCGTTTCAGAAAAAGTCGCTAATTTTGCATCCTGTTTGGAATAGGTATCAAAAACGAATACAAAAAAGAAGATAGAAATGTCGAAAATTTGTCAGATTACGGGAAAGAAAGCCCAGATAGGTAACAACGTATCACACTCAAAGCATCGCACAAAGCGTTCTTTCGATGTGAACTTGTTCAGCAAGAAGTTCTACTATGTAGAGGAGAGCTGCTGGATTAGCCTCAAGATTAGCGCAGCGGGTCTGCGTCTTATTAACAAAGTGGGCTTGGACGCTGCCCTTAAGCAGGCTGTGTCTAAAGGCTATTGTGACTGGAGTGACATTAAAGTTATAGGAGAATAAGTAAATGGCATCTAAGAAAGCAAAAGGCAACAGAGTACAGGTTATTCTGGAGTGCACTGAAATGAAGAACAGCGGTATGCCTGGAACAAGCCGTTACGTGACTACCAAGAATCGTAAGAATACTCCGGACCGTATGGAATTAATGAAGTATAACCCTATCCTTAAGAAGATGACTCTTCACAAGGAGATTAAGTAATAACGTTTAAGATATGGCAAAGAAAGCGGTCGCTACCCTCCATGAAGGTTCATCGGACGGTCGCGCATATACAAAGGTTATCAAGATGGTAAAGAGCCCTAAGACCGGCGCTTATATTTTTGACGAGCGTATGGTTCCTAACGAGGCTGTTAAGGACTTCTTCAAGAAGTAATTCTTTTAGAAATCTTACAACTACAGATATTTAAGGCGGTGTCATTAATTTGGCACCGCCTTTTTTGTGTGCTTGCACTAATAATAATAATAAGAGGCTACGACAAAATTTTGTCATAGCCTCTTATTATATAATGTATTTCGTTCCTATTAACGGTTCTGATACATGTCGTCGTAGTATTTCTGATAGTCGCCCGACGTTACGTTGTCCATCCATGCCTGGTTGTCAAGATACCAGCGTACGGTCTTCTCTATGCCTTCCTCAAATTGCAACGAAGGCTCCCATCCAAGTTCGCGTTGTAGTTTGCGCGAATCAATAGCGTAGCGCATGTCGTGTCCCATACGGTCGGTTACGTGGGTTATAAGGTTGAGGTCCTCGCCCTCCTTGCGTCCCAGCAGTCGGTCTACGGTCTTTATAAGTACATGTATGATGTCGATGTTCTTCCACTCGTTAAATCCGCCTATGTTGTAAGTGTCGGCCACCTTGCCATTGTGGAATATCAAGTCGATGGCTCGTGCATGATCCTCAACATACAGCCAGTCGCGCACGTTCAGTCCCTCGCCATATACTGGCAATGGCTTGCGATGGCGTATGTTGTTGATGAATAGCGGAATCAGTTTCTCTGGGAACTGGTATGGGCCATAATTGTTCGAGCAGTTGGTCACGATGGTAGGCATTCCGTAAGTGTCGTGGAAAGCTCGTACAAAGTGGTCTGACGAAGCCTTTGAGGCAGAGTAGGGCGAGTGTGGATTGTATTTTGTTTCCTCCGTAAAGAAGTCCTTGCCGTAAGCGTGATGGTGGTCCGACGAAGCCTTTGTAGTGAACGGACTCTCTATACCTTCTGGATTTGTCAGCTCAAGAGCTCCGTACACCTCATCGGTAGAAATATGGTAGAACATCTTGCCGTCGTATTTCTCAGGCAGACTCTCCCAGTACAGTTTTGCGGCTTGCAGCAGGGTTAGTGTTCCCATAACGTTTGTGCGTGCAAATGTGAACGGGTCTTTTATCGAGCGGTCTACATGACTCTCGGCTGCAAGGTGAATAATGCCATTCACCTCATACTTCTTCATAAGGTCCATCACCAGCTCAAAGTCGCATATGTCGCCTTTCACAAATGTATAGTTTTCGCGGTTCTCGATGTCCTTCAGGTTGGCAAGATTGCCAGCGTAAGTCAGCTTGTCGAGGTTTATTATGCGGTAGTCGGGATACTTGTTCACAAAGAGTCTAACTACGTGCGAACCAATAAATCCGGCGCCACCTGTGATAATGATACTTCTCATAAAATTTAATTATTAATGTGTAACGATTAGTTGTTTGTAGAGTCGTTTAGTTGCTTGATGCACACCTTTAGCGAGTCGGTCCAGTATGGCACCTTAAAGCCGAATGTTTTCTTCAGCTTCGACTTGTCCAGCACAGAGAAGTGCGGACGTTCTACCGGACTGGGGAAATCCTCGCTGTAGCAAGGTTGTATATCGCATGTGTTGCCCGACATTTCGCAAATTAGTTTTGCAAAGTCGAACCATGAGCACACTCCCTCGTTGGAGAAATGGTAAATGCCCGTCTTCTCCAGTTGGTTTGTGTTGACGATGTGTGCAATCACGTCGGCCAGGTCGCCTGCAAATGTTGGCGTTCCCACTTGGTCGAACACCACCTTCAGCGAGTCCTTTGTTGCCGTCAGATTCTGCATTGTCTTCACAAAGTTCTTGCCCCATTGCGAGTAGAGCCACGCCGTGCGTATTATGATATGTTTGCATCCGGTAGCTTCTATAGCCTTCTCGCCAGCCAGTTTTGTCTTGCCATAAACACCCAGAGGGTTTGTGGCCCAATCCTCGCGGCAAGGCGTGTTGCGGTCGCCTTGGAACACATAGTCGGTACTGATGTGAATCAGCGTTCCGTCCACTTCTTTCATAGCTGCTGCAAGGTTGCCAGCAGCTGTATTGTTCAGCATATTGGCCGTGTCGTAGTCCGATTCTGCTTTGTCCACATTAGTGTAGGCGGCGCAGTTTACAATCAGCTTTATGCCAAGCTCCTTCACCATCTCGCGTATGGCGTCGATATTGGTAATGTCGAGTTTCTTGTAGCCCTCGGCAACGTCAGTAAACGTAAAAGTATGTTGGCTGTTTTTAGCCACACGTTGCATCTCGTGTCCGAGTTGTCCGTTGGCTCCAGTAACAAGAATGTTCATCGTATTGTTTTTTTGTCGTTTCAAACATCATTATTTAGTACAATGGCGTGTCTATACTGAATGGCGAGTCAAAATCCTTCAGCAGTTCGTGCTTGGTGTCCTTCTCGCTCAGTATAGCCTTGTCGGTAGGTAGTCGCCAGTCTATTCCCAATGAGTCGTCAAGTATTGAAATTCCTCCATCTGCTTCAGGATGATAGAAGTTGTCGCATTTGTATTGAAACACAGCCACATCGCTTAGCACGGCAAATCCATGTGCAAATCCACGTGGAACGAAGAACTGTCTGTGGTTGTCTTCCGTCAGCTCCACAGCCACATGCTTGCCGTAAGTTGGCGATCCCTTGCGTATATCCACAGCCACATCCAGCACGCGTCCTTTTACGCAGCGCACAAGCTTGCTCTGTGTGAAGGGCGGACGTTGGAAATGCAGACCGCGCATCACACCGTACGACGACATGCTTTCGTTGTCCTGACAAAAGTCTATCTTGCCTATTTTCTCCTCAAACTCGCGTTGCGAATAGCTTTCAAAGAAATAGCCTCTTGCATCCTTAAAGATACGTGGCTCTATTATCACCACGCCATCTATTTCTGTTTTTATTACTTCCATAGAAGGATTGTTGTATGTATGTTTTTATTTGTAAACAATGCAAAGTTACGTATTTATTCTTTAACTTTGCAATCAAATAGCGAATAAACTAACATTCGATAGCAAATAATATAAAACTCTAATAAATATCAATAATCATGGAAAGAAAAACAGCTCTTATCACAGGTGCCACAAGCGGAATAGGCGAGGCTTGTGCACGTCGTTTTGCCAATGGTGGCTACAATATTATAATTACGGGTCGTACTGCCGACAAGCTTCAGGCGCTTAAGGCCGAGCTTGAGACCGAGGGCGTTTCTGTTCTTGCTCTTGCGTTTGATGTTTGCGACCGCAATGCCACTCGCGAGGCTGTCAACAGCATCCCCGATAGTTTCAAGCCTATTGATGTGCTCATCAATAATGCTGGTCTTGCGCGCGGTCTTGAGCCCGAGTACGAAGGTAGTTTTCAGGACTGGGACGAGATGATTGACACCAACATAAAGGGTCTGCTCAACATGACGCGTCTTGTTGTGCCCGAGATGGTAAGCCTCAACCATGGTCATGTTATTAACATAGGTAGTGTGGCTGGCGACGCTGCTTATGCAGGTGGTGGTGTTTATTGTGCCACAAAGGCTGCTGTAAAGGCCTTGACCGATGGCTTGCGTATTGATGTGGCTCACACACGTGTGCGTGTTACCAATCTTAAGCCGGGACTTGTAGAGACCAATTTCTCTAATGTTCGTTTCCATGGCGACAACCAACGTGCCGACAATGTTTACAAGGGCATCGAGCCTCTGCGTGGTGCCGACATCGCCGATGTTGCCTTCTATGCTGCAAGTGCTCCCGAGCATGTTCAGATAGCCGAAGTGTTGGTTCTTGCCACACATCAAGCCAACGGAACTGTGGTGCACAGAGAGAAGTAAAAACTAATCAACTGTCAATATGAACAAACGTGAATACGCTAAGGCAAACCTCGAATGGCTTGCTACCAAAGCTCAGGAGGAGGGCGTAATGGCTCTTCCTCGTGGCATTTATTATAAGGTGTTGTCACAGGGCAATGCCGACGGCAAGCATCCTACACCTCGCAGTATAGTAACCGCTCATTATACGGGCCGCACCATCAACGGCAAGAAGTTCGACTCCAGTCGTGGTGGAGCTCCTTTGGCTGTGCGCTTGTGCGACCTTATTGAGGGTTGGATAATAGCCATGCAGCAGATGTGTGTTGGCGACAAGTGGGAGGTTTACATCCCTGCCGACATGGGCTACGGCAAGTTCTCGCAGCCTGGAATCCCCGGCGGCTCAACGCTTATTTTCGAGATAGAATTACTGGGTATTGCTTAGATACTGTCTTAGATTATTAGTCGTATTTGAGTATTTTAGCCACAATTATTAGTCGTATTTGAGTATTTTTATATATCTTTGTGTCTGAAAATCAAACGTTTATAACTATGCGAGAATACATACAAAGAAACATAGACGCTCAGCTCCTATCTTGGAAAGAGGATGTAATGCGTAAGCCTCTCTTGATTCGAGGTGCCCGACAGGTAGGCAAGTCGTCTGCCATCAGGCATTTCGGCAAGGAGTTTAAGTATTTTGCCGAGGTTAATTTTGAGCGTCATAAGGCTGTCAAGAGTTTCTTTCAGGGCGATGTTGATGTGCATCTCATAGTCCAAAAAATTGCCAGTTATATTAATGTCCCGATTGAGGAAGGCAAGACTCTTCTTTTTCTGGACGAGATACAAGAGTGTCCTGAGGCCATTATGGCCTTAAGGTTTTTCAAGGAGGATTATCCCGAACTGCATGTTATTGCTGCAGGGTCGCTCCTCGAGTTTACGCTTCAAGAACTTCCAACTTTTGGGGTAGGCCGAATCCATTCCTTGTTTATGTATCCTATGACTTTCGACGAGTTTTTAGGAGCCAATCAAGAGCAACGGCTAATGGAAATGCGCAATCAGGCTGATAGCGACAATCCGCTTGATACGGCTTTTCACGACAAGCTGATAGAATACTTCAGAATCTACATGCTTGTGGGGGGAATGCCCGAGGCTGTTATGGCATGGATTAAGACTCACGACTTTAATGCTTGTCGCAGCATTCAGGAAGAAATTGTTCTTACCTATGAGGACGATTTCGCAAAATACAAGCGACGCGCCAATCCCGATTTGTTGCGAACTACCATGAGGGGTGTTTGTCACCAAGTGGGCGAGAAAATCACATACCGACAGATTTCCACCGATTTCCAAAGCTCCCAAATCAGAGAGGCATTAAGGTTGCTTACGCTTGCGGGAATAGTCACTCCCGTTGTCTCTACTTCGGCTAATGGCATTCCGCTTGATGCCGAGGCCGACGAGAAGAGTCTTAAGATGCTGTTTCTCGACACCGGTCTGCTGCTTGCTGTTTTGCAGCTTGAGGGCAATTTGGCGCAAACTCTCGTCCAGCTTATTATGGCCGGAACACCACAAGAGTTGGTTAATAAGGGTGGGCTGACAGAAATGCTTGCCGGACTTGAGATTATGCGTAATAAACCTTGTGTTCAGCGTCAGAAAATGTTTTATTGGGAAAAGAAAGGCAATAGTGTTGCCGAGATCGACTATCTGGAAATCCTCAATCTCAAAATCACGCCGATAGAGATAAAATCGGGTACGCAGGGTGGAATGAAGAGTCTGTGGCTCTTTATGCGCGAGAAACATATCACCGAAGCTTTGCGATGCTCTTTAGAGAATTTTGGACATTTCGAATATGTTGATCATGCCGACAACGACGTTGTCAGACATGTTACAATTCTCCCTCTTTACGCTTTGTCTCAATTATAAATCAACTCTGCTTGCGCAAGTTGTGAATGTAAAGAAATTCAAAGTCATAGAAGTAAAAAAATAAACTAACAACAAAATAATGCTATTATGAACATCAACCGAACTATCCTTACCCTCGGCTTGGCCTCTGCACTTTTGCAGATGCCTGCCCCCGTGTTTGCCCAAGGCTCGTTAAGTGAAGAGTGAAGAACGAAGAGTGAAGAATCCAATAGTTAAGTGAAGAGTGAAGAACGAAGAGTGAAGAATCCAATAGTTAAGTGAAGAGTGAAGAACGAAGAGTGAAGAATCCAATAGTTAAGTGAAGAGTGAAAAGTGAAGAGTGAAAAATCCAATGGTTAAGTCAAGAACGAAAAGAGAAAAGTGAAGAATCCAATGGTTTAAGTGAGGAAACCGCAAGAAAGGAGTGTTGGGCAAAGCCCAACCAAACCTCTTGTTCTCGTTTTGCTCAATCAATCCTTTGCCCTTCTTCTCATGTTCTCTTGTTCTCCTGTCTTTCCAAAAAATCATGTTCTCATGTCTTTCCCCAAAAACCATGTTCTTCTGTTCTCATGTCTTAATAAAACTTGTTCTCCTGTCTTAATAAAAACTTAAAAACATGTAAGTGATAAATTAAATAGTGAAAAATATGATAAATCGACTGTTATCTTTCCTCGATGCTTCGCCAGTTAATTTTCTGGCTGTTAAGAACATCGCTGATATGCTTGAGGCTGGCGGATTCCGCCGCCTCAACCCAGCCTTGCCTATTGGCATGGTTAACGCGGGCGACCGTTTCTTTGTTACCAAGAACGACTCGTCTATATTTGCATTCCGCATAGGTGCTAAACCTCTTGCCGATGTAGGCTTCCACATGATTTGCGCACATGCCGACTCGCCCACGTTCCGCATCAAGCCCAATGCCGAGATGCTTGTCGAGGGCGGACTCGTAAAGCTTAATACCGAGGTGTATGGCGGACCTATTATGTCTACTTGGTTCGACCGTCCGCTCACCCTTGCCGGACGTGTTATTGTGCGCTCTCAAGACGTTATGCAACCGCAGACCATGCTGCTGCATATCAAGCGTCCCTTGCTGCAGATAAGCAATCTTGCCATTCACTTCAACCGCCAGGTAAACGATGGCGTAAAGCTCAGCAAGCAGAAGGATGTGCTGCCGTTGCTCGGACAAATCAACAGTCAGCTCGAGGCTGGCAACATGCTGCTTAATCTTATTGTCGACGAGCTAAGCAAGCAGCGCCCCGTAACGGCTCACGATATTCTCGACTTCGACCTCTATCTTGCCGACACCACACCTGCTTGCACCTTCGGCGCGCACAACGAGTTTATCTCTGCCGGACGTCTCGACGACCTCTCTATGTGTTTTGCCGGTCTTGAGGCCATGCTTGCTGCCCACGACACCGACACCACCCAAGTGCTTGCCATCTTCGACAACGAGGAGACAGGCTCGCAAACTAAGCAGGGAGCAGGCAGCCCCTTCCTATCGTATATGCTCAAGCGCATTGCCTTAGCGCAGAGCCACACCGAGGAGGCTTACTATCAGGCTGTGGAGCGTGCCTTCATGATTTCTGCCGATAACGCACACGCATGGCACCCAAATTATGCCGAGAAGTACGACCCCACCAATCATCCTATGCTTGGCGGCGGACCGGTCATCAAGTTTAATGCGGCTCAGAAGTACGCTTCCGATGCTGCTTCTGCAGCCGTGTTTGCAGGTTTGTGTGCCAAGGCAGGTGTTCCATGCCAGCGCTTTGTCAACCACAGCGACGTGGCTGGTGGTAGCACCCTCGGCAATATTCTCGCCTCGTCAATACCATTGCGTGGCGTAGACATGGGCAACGCCATCCTGGCCATGCACAGCTGTAGAGAGACTGGTAGCGTGCGCGACCATGAGTATTGCGTCAAGGTATTTACCGAATTTTTTGAATTTTGAGTTTAGTTCCCACAGAACTCACAGAATACACAGAAGCCTACGGGGTTTAGTTTTTTTCGAATTCACAGAGCGTATAGACGCTGTGCGTCATACGACAGAGTGCACAGAAATGATTGCTTGTAATATATACCCTTCATTTCTGTGGATTCCATAAGCTTATCCCCGTAGGCTTCTGCTTCTGTGCGTTCTGAAGGAATTAAAACTCACAACTCAAAATTCAAAATGCGCGCAGCGCACCAATTCCTAACTCCTAACTCCCAATATGATTCCCTACGACATGTCCCATAGTCCATGCTGCTTGTAGATTGAATCCGCCAGTTATGGCATCAACGTCAAGCACTTCGCCGGCAAAGAACAATCCCTTGCACACCTTGCTTTCAAGCGTGTGCAAGTCGATTGAGGCAAGCGCTACGCCGCCGCACGTCACAAACTCGTCGCGTGCCTTGCCACGTCCGGCTATCTGGTAGATGTCGTTGGTTAGAGTTTCAATTATGCGGTTGAGGCTCTTCTTACCCAATTCGCCCCAACGTTGTTCTGCGTTGTGTCCGGTTCGGCTAATTATGTATTGCCAGAGTCGGGTGGGGATGTTGAATGGACGTATGGTGGCAAGCTGCTTTTGTGGATTGCAAGCAGCTATGCCACCAATTTCTTCTTCTGCTACAGAGCGTCGGCTCTCACCAGTCCAGTTTACGGATATAGCCGACTGATATTGACACTCACTAAGATAGCATGCTGCATGTGATGATAGTTTTAGCGTTGCCGGACCACTCATACCCCAATGGGTTATAAGCAGCGGTCCTTCTGCCTTAAACTTAGTGCCAGGTATTGATGTTATAACCGGCTCTACCATGGTGCCCATAAGTTCCAGAAAATTGCGGTCTTTGATGTTAAAGGTAAAGAGCGACGGAATGGGCTTTTCTATCTCGTGTCCCATTTCGGCAAACATCCTCAGTCCCTCGCCCTTAGGGCTTCCTCCCGTTGTAATGGCCACGCGATCGAAGTCGGCCTCCGTACCGTTTTCGAAGCTTAAGTGCAGCCGTCCGTCCTCGTTTCTCTTAATATCCTTAAGGCAATGTCGTGTCTTCTGTTTTACACCAAGTTGTGAGGCAAGCCCCATAAGGCAATCAATAATGGTGTGCGAGTCTTGCGACACAGGGAACACACACTCGTCCTCTTGAGTGGTAAGTCTCACGCCCTCGCGCTCAAACCATTCGTGTGTGCTGCGATGGTCAAACCGCTTAAACAGACGTTTCATCAGTTTGTGTCCTCTCGGGTAAGCATGTTTTGTGTCGCTTATCTGTCTGAACGAGTTGGTAAGGTTGCAGCGTCCGCCGCCAGTAATCTCCACCTTGGCAAGCATCTTCGGGTTCTTCTCAAAAATGGTGATGTCGGCATCAGGGCAGTTGCGCTTAGCCTCTATAGCGGCAAAATAGCCAGCCGCTCCGCCACCTATAATGGCAATATTTAGTGGTTGGTTGCTCATAAAATAGTTTGTCGTGAAATATTTTAGTTAGATAAGCTATTTATTCCCTCTCTATTGTGTAGTGGCTGGGGTTTTCTTCTTCATTTTCCCCACAATAACCCCATACGATTCCCTTATAATCCCCATTACAAAGTCGGGTTCCATTTGCTCGAAGTACACGTCGCTCCAATGTTTCTTGTTCCAATGGAAAGCGGGCGTTATATTTTTGTATAGTTCGCGCAGTTCCTCGTTGCGTTCGGGTGTCAGCTTGCAAGCAAATCTCAGGCTGTCGTTGTCCACGTTATAATTGCCCGTGCCCAGCCATAGGCACAAGAAAATCTTGCCCTCCACGCGGAAGGTAATGTTATCGTCGCCAAACGGTTGGTCTTCAGTAACCCCGTTCAGCGACAAAGTATAGTCTCTTACGTGTTCTATATTCATAGGTGTATTGTTGTTTTAAGACATAATGACATGTTTTTTAAGACATAAGAACATAATGACATGTTTTTTAGACATAAGAACATAAGGACATGTTTTTTAGACATAAGAACATAAGAACATGTTTTTAAGACATGAGAACATAAGAACATGTTTTTAAGACATGAGAACATCTTTTCCCAAAAAAACCTGTTCTTCTGTCTTTCCCCAAACCATGTTCTTCTGTCTACCACCCGCTTGCGTCCTCCTACACTTCCCTTACCATTGGATTTTTCCCTTTTCACTTTTCTCTTTTCACTTAAATTCCTATTTCCTCCAAATCATCCGGCACAACAATCCTGTCTTTAAAGAATTGAGCGGCCTCTTGTGTGTAAGTTTGTTTGCGCGTATCGATAGTCTTCTCCTCGGTGTGATAGAGGATAAGGTTCTTGATGTCGAGTTGTGCGGCAAGCTTGCCCGCATCGAGAGCCGTGCTGTGGCATTTCTCGTAAGGCTTAAAGGTGTCGCGTTGAGCGTATAGGCAGAATGCCTCGCACATCATCCAGTCGACGTGCTCCACATAAGGTCGGTTTATAGGGTTGTAAGGCTCGTCGCCCAGGCACGCCAGCGAGACGGAGTGGGGCAGAAGAGCGCGGAAACCGAACTGTTTCTCCTTGTTAGAGTGGATGTCAAAGCAAGTGAGTCTCATGTCGCCCACGTCGAACTCCTCGCCATCCGTCAGTTGGTGGAACACCACGCGCTCGTCAACCTTGTCCAGCTGTTTCTTAGCTAGAACCATGTCGATGATGGTGCGCACCACGCTCATCACCTTGTCGTTGCCGTAGACGTGCAGTCGTCCCACGTAGCCCTTGCATTGTGCCACCATGCGCACAATCCATATCACGCCCAGTATATGGTCGGTATGGGCGTGGGTTACAAATAGGTGGTGAATAGAGTCGATAGAGATGTTAGCCTTGCGCAGTTGTGCAAGGATGCCGTTGCCTCCGCCAGCGTCGACAAGCAACTGTGTGGTAGAGGTAGCGAGCACAAAGCAAGTGTTGTAAATGTGGGATACTGTGGCGTTGCCCGTGCCAAGCATAGTTATCTTGTTCATATTACCATAGTGCAACTTTTCCGGCAACTCCCAAATCGATCGTTGCATTTACCACACCGAGAGCCTTAAAAACTCTGCGCATAGTAGGTATAGTTATACTATAGCCTCTCTCCAATCTGGAAATTTGAGCTCTTTTTACACCAATACGCTCACCAAGTTGTTCTTGTGTCAAGTTCTGCTCTATACGAGCCTTCTTGATGGCCTCTCCCAAACGGTAGGCGTGCAATGCTTCATCTACATCACTTTCAAAAGCGTCACGTTTAGGAGTACCTACTTTTCCAAAGTGCTTGTCAAGCACATCGTCCAATGGGGTTAGATTCATCTGTGCCATAATTATTTATTTTTAAAATATTCTTTTCTTATTGCTTTTGCTTTCGCTATTTCCTTGCTTGGGGTCTTTTGAGTCTTTTTGATGATGCCGTGAGTGGCAATTACCAATGTGTCTTTATCCTTATCCCAAAAGGCGAACAAACGATAAGCAGTTTTGTTGTATAATGTACGAAATTCCCATATCTCCGAGTTCTCTAATTTCTTGAAAAGTTCTTTGTTGCGCTCACCACCTGCAACACGCTTGATGTTGTAGTAGATTTTGTAGGATACCGCTTCGGGTAAGCTCTCTATAAAGTTATGTGCCTCGTCTGTTAAGACAAGTCGGAAGATATTTTGTACCATACATTTTCTTTTATTGCAAAGTTAGGCATTGTGTTTCATAAAAAAGAAACAAAAAGTCCTTAATTGTATTTCATTGCTCATTTTTTAACATTTCCTTGTCTTATAAAAGTAATGTATGCGTTCATATATTATAAGTAAAAAGTGAAAAGTGAAGAGTGAAGAATCCATATGTTAAGTGAAGAGTGAAGAACGAAGAGTGAAGAATCCATATGTTAAGTGAAAAGTGAAAAGTGAAGAATCCAATAGTTAAGTGAAGAGTGAAGAATCCAATAGTTAAGTGAAGAGTGAAGAATCCAATGGTTTAAGTGAGGATACCGCAAGAAACGAGTGTTGGGCAACGCCCAACCAAACCTCTTGTTCTCGTTTTGCTCAAGCAATCCTTTGCCCTTCTTCTCATGTTCTCATGTTCTCTTGTCTTCCCCAAAACCATGTTCTCTTGTTCTCATGTCTCCCCAAAACCATGTTCTTCTGTTCTCATGTCTCCCCAAAAAAATGTTCTTCTGTTCTCATGTCTTCCAAAAAACCATGTTCTCTTGTCTTCTTTTACCAGATTGACACAAATCAATATCTCAAAGTACATATATGATACGTTAATTGTCTTATTTTGTAATTTATTGTCATAAAACCCTATCGGGGGGAATTATGGATTGTTTAGTGTGAAATGTACCCTAATTTTGTTACTGCAAACGTTTTCATGCAAAATGTAACGGTTTTCACGTATTTTTTTATACGACCTATTAAATTTCCTAATATCTTTGCAAACGCACAAGACAAAATAAGATTTGATTCTCACAAAACTACAACAAATGTGACTCATACAACAACAATGTGACATGGACATTTTAAATATGGATTCAATATCTTACTTAAACCGATAGTAATAATTAATTAGATAAATAAAAAGCCTAAAACGATGAAGCATTCATACATATTAGGAATGGCAATGGGGCTACTTGCAACGACTGGCACAGTTAAGGCACAGGACGTGGCATTGAAGACCAATCTCTTGGGCTGGGCTACAACATCGCTCAACGCTGGTGTGGAGATAGGTACAGCCGAGAAGCAGACGGCACAAGTGTTTGCCACGCTCAACCCGTGGACTTTCTCAGGAGAGAAGAGGGTGCGCATTTGGAACATCGAGCCCGAATATCGCTGGTGGACTTGCCAACGCTTTGGAGGCAGCTTCTTTGGTGTGCACGCTCTGGTAGGCGAGTACAACGTCAAGAATGTTGACCTGCCCTTCGGCACCTTAGCCAAGACCAAACGCGGACGCCACTACGAGGGATGGTACGTGGGAGCCGGTGTAACTTACGGCTACCAATGGTTGCTGTCGCGACACTGGAACCTCGAGGCTTCGCTTGGTGTGGGCTACGCCTACAGTCCGTACAAGCTCTACGGACGTTGCGCCAAGTGTCTTAAGGACTCGCACCGCAACTATGTGGGACCTACCAAGGCGGCAATAAGCTTTGCCTACATATTCTAATATATAGAGAATTAAGAGAAAAAGATTTAAACCAGAGGCTTTTTACACAGAAAAAACTCTAAGTATAGAATCTTCAATAGACAATATAACAAACCCAGGAGTTATGAAGACCAATTCATTGACACGCATTTTTCTGACATGTCTCATGGGAGCAGCCACTTGCAGCTCTGCCATGGCGCAGACCGTTGCTTCGGGTGCCGTGACTATTGACAACGTGCAGACTAATGTAGAGAACAAACGGGTGGATGTTGCGTTCAGACTGAACCTCAACAACCTTAAGCTCAAGGCCGAGCAGCAACTTATACTTACTCCCTTGCTTGCCGCCGACGGCGACACTACTGCTTTGCAGCCTATCATCATCAACGGTCGTTCGCAGCAGATTCGCATGCAGCGTGCCGGCAAACTCGACGCTAAGAACACGGAGGGCGAGCAGCCCATCGTTGTGTTGCGCAAGAATGGTACCGAGCAGAGCATTATCTACAGCCAGTCGGTAGAGCGCATGCGCCCAGTAGAGGCAGATCAGCTGCAGGTGCTTGCCGCACAGGACCTTTGCGGATGCGGCGACCTTAAGAATCAAGACCGCACGCTTATCACCACTATCGACAACCTTGGCGCTTGGATGCCAGCCCTTGCATTTGTTAAGCCGGCAGCCGAGGCACGCAAGCAACGCGCCGAGAAAGGCGAGGCTTACCTAAGCTTCCGCGTTAACAAGACCGACATCGTGGTTGACCTGTTCGACAACTCACGCGAATTGGCAAAGATTACAAAGACCATCGACCTTGTGCGCGAGGACAAGAACGTGCAGATTACGGGCATAAACATTCATGGTTTTGCCTCGCCTGATGGTCCTTACGCCAACAACGAGCGACTGGCTCGCGAGCGTGCCGCTTCGCTAAAGAATTATGTGGCAAATCTTTATCCTATCAACGCCAAGCTGTTCAGCTCAAACTCTACACCTGAGGACTGGGACGGATTCCGCCGCAAGGTGCAGCAGTCTAACTTGGCTAACAAGGAGGAGATAATAAAGATTTCGAACTCGAGCCTTGCGCCCGACGACAAGGACAAGCGCATACGCCAGCTCTATCCGCACGACTATGCCGTGATAATGAGCGACATCTATCCGCGCTTGCGCCATAGCGACTACACCGTGAGCTATACGGTAAGGCCTTTCTCGGTTGAGGAAGCCAAACAGATACTAAAGACCCGTCCGCAGCAGTTGTCGCTACAGGAGATGTATCTTGTAGCACAGACAATGGAGCCGGGCTCGGCAGAATTTAACGAGGTATTCGATATTGCTGTGCGCATGTTCCCCGACGACCCAACTGCCAACCTTAATGCCGCATGTGCCGACCTTCAACGCCGCGACATCGCGTCGGCTGAGAAGCATCTGCAGAAGGCCGACAATTCGGCTGCCGCTCTTAACGCGCGTGGTGCCTTGGCTGTAATGAAAAAAGACTATCAGTTGGCTCGCCAGCTGTTTGCCGATGCTGCTGCCGCTGGTTCGGAGGACGCAAAGGCTAACGCACAGCGCATAGCCAACGCCAAATAATACATTCAAAATATTTATCTATAGAAAAAACAGGGTAGGGTGCTGCCAAAAAGCACCCTTCCCAACCACGTTACGATCAAATTTTTAAGTTAAACAATTATATTCACTAAATTCTTTTTATTATGAAGAATGTTAAAAATCTATTCGGAATGGCTGTTATGGCTACAGCCTTGGTAGGTTGCTCAAGCAACGACAACCTTACTCCTAATGCTAACGAGGGTGCAGGCACGACAGGTGAAGCGTATGCTTCGTTCAAGATTAATCTGCCTACAGTAAGCGGTACACGTGCACCTGGTGATTCTGATGGTACACCTGATTTAGTGCATGGTGATCCTGCTGAGTATGAGGTTAAGAACGGTACAATTCTTATCTTCGACGCTTCTACTGATAAGTTTGTTACAAGTGCCGAGCTTGGAAACATGAACCCTTGGACTGCAGATACAGATAATAATGGTGTAACAACTGCGGCTATTGCTACTGTAAAGCTCAAGGATGTTTCAACAACTGGCAGCTATAAGGCATTGGTGCTCCTTAATAATTATAATGAGGATAGCTCTAATAGAAAAGTAACATTGCCTACTACTGCAGACACATACGCTGATTGGAGTAAGGATTATACAAAGGTAATAGTTAATAACTATAAGAAGTCGACAGGTGGTATCTTTATGGCAAATGCTCCAGAGCATAAATCAGCAACAGATCTGCCAACTCTTGTAGACGTTAAGTATATTTGCGCATCACCTGAGGAAGCTCAGGCTAAGGCAGCAACTACAGTTCACGTAGAGCGTGGTTTGGCTAAGGTTACAATGGAGACGTTTACACCAGGTGGTTACGCTATCAGTGGTGGCACATACGATGGTGGTAAGGTTGAAATCGAGAACTGGAAGCTCGACGTAACCAATACTAAAACATTCCCTGTTCATCAGATTGGTGGTTTGGCTACAGATTATACTGGTATATGGAGTAAAGATCGTTTCTATGACACCAATTCACACTCTACTTTCAAGCGTGTATATTGGGGTGTAGACCCGAATTATTCTAATGCTGATTTCCAGGTTTTGGCAAACTGCAAGACTGAGTTCAATATGATTGCTAATGGTGATGTTGATGGTGTTGCAGGTACGCCTCAGTATTGTCTTGAGAACACCTTCAATCTTGCTAATATGAAGCAGGGCCAGACTACACGTGTTGTGTTTAAGGCAAAGTTCACTCCTAAGGACTTTACAGCACCTGAGACATTCTATAAGATTGGTAACAATACCGCTATTTGGAGCAAAACTAAGCTTGAACAGCAGATTAAGACCGTTGCTCTAACACTTATGGGTATTACTGATGCTGCTGAGCAGGATAAATATGGTGTAGATCTTTCTAAGGGCACAGATATTAGTGGTAAGGCTGGTCAGCACCTTATAGCTAAAGAAAATATTACATTCGATAATGGAACTGCCACCCCTGTTACTACGTCACAGGTTACAGATGAAATTGTTGATAAAATCAACAAGAAACTTGGTTTGACCGCTACTACAGGTATCTCAACATACCTCAATGGTGAGGCTTACTATATCGCCCGCATCAAGCACTTCAACGAGTTGACTCAGTGGCATCCAGGTGAGGCTTATGGTACAGAAAACGCCAAGTACCTCGGTCGCTATGGTGTTCTCCGCAACAACTGGTATTCACTTTCTGTACATAGCGTTAGCGGTCTTGGTTATCCTGAGGTTCCTGAGGTTAAGCCTGATCTTCCAGACGACGAGAACAATCAGTACATCAACGTTGAGGTTAAGATCCTTGACTGGGCTTTGCGCAAGCAGGTAATCGACCTCTAATCAATATTGCGCGTCCTCTTATCAGGACCGCAAGAACCCTAATAAGTAACAGTTCAGAATTATCTTTACATATAGTAGGAGGGTATGGCATCCTTGCCATACCCACTAAATCGGCAGGACACTCATTACAGAGTAGGTATGGCAGGGATGCCATACCCTCCTACAGATTGCCACTCATATATAAAGCTAAAAATGAACACGTACTTATCTTAGGAGGTACGGCTCATGCAGCCGTACTTCCTTTGATACCTTCATTTTGAATATTTACATTATTTACCAACAACTCTAATTTAATTAACGGCAAACATTATGTTTCACGGACTGGTTAAATCTATATGCTCACTCCTCGCCTTTGCACCATTGCTGGCTTCGTGCTCGCTGATGCACGACGACCTTGAGCCATGCGACAATGGCGCTTACCTGCACTTCCGCTACGACTACAACACGCAGCGCGCCGACCTTTTCAACGACCATGTTGGAGGCGTTGTTGTCATGGTGTACGATAAGGACGGCAAGTTCCTCTTCCGTCAGGACGCTTTCAATACCAATAGCGACGCTCCTATCCGCCGTCACGACTTTGCCGTACATCTTAATATGCAATCTGGCGAATACCAATTTCTCGCCATCGCAAAGCAGAAACGTTACGAGGACGCTCTGGCTACGCCTGGTGCCAAGTTCCGCATCCACAACCATGTGGAGGGCGAGGACATTACTGCCTTCAACACTATGCTCGACCGCAACGAGGCGGGCGATATTGACGAGGTGGATTGCTCGGCTCCGCTCGACACGCTGTGGATTGGTCGCTCGCAACACCTTACTACCGTGTACGACCTTAAGGCTACACACGACACCATATCCTTGGTGCGCGACACCAAGCAGCTCACTATCTCGCTGCATCAGATTGACGCACCCGAGAAAATCTCTGCCGACGACTTCGGCTACGAGGTAATAGCCGACAACGGCTTGATTAACTACGACAACTCTTTGGCAAGCGACTCTAAGCTTCGCTACACGCCTTTCCATACATGGACCACCGAGTTCCGCGACGAGGCTGGAAACGTAAAAGAACGTACTGCCCATGCCGGACTGGTGCTCTCGCGACTGGTCTACTTCCCCCCTGAGCAGAACGACCGCAACGCCATGCTGCATATATATAATAAGGTGTCGGGCAAGACCATCGCCCTGATCAACCTGCCAGACATTCTGCAGCAAGGACGCGACGCTTATGCCTCGCAAAACTACGGCATTCAGGAATATCTCGACCGCGAGTACGACTACCGCCTCGACTTCTTCCTGATAGGCACCGAGTGGCAATACGTAAACCTCTCGGTAGGTGTGCTCGACTGGGCTAAGCGCATTCAGCGCATAAGCTTGTAGATTATATAAAACTGAACTTTCGCATGTGGTTCAAGTACGGGCTGAAGGCCCAAAAGCTCCTAGCCCAGGGCATCGCCCTGGGTATGATGGCAATCAGAAAGACGCCCTGTAAGGGCAAAAGCCTTATGTTTTGCCTGGAGTTTTAAAGTTTTTGCCCTTACAGGGCGACAGGTTTGCGTCCGTAATTACCCAGGTGATGCCCTGGGCTAGGAGCTTCTGCCCTTTACCTTTCCCTTCGGCCGGTGACCGTTGGTTCAGGGCGTGTGGAGCTTACATGCGAAACTTGAGCTTGTAATATAAAATAATAAAAACTTCTGAGTTTTGAACCTTATAATAATTAGAACAATGAAACGACTTGCAGACATACTCCTTTCTCTTGCTGCCCTCTTGTTGTTGGCAGCATGCACAGATGATGCCGATGTGTACAACACCCCGGCTTCATCCGAGGGCAATCTGTGTGTCTATGTGCCAGTTACTCGCGAGGGCGATGAGGTTAAGAGCAGTCTCGACCCAAGCAACCCTACATACAATGCCTCTGTAGACGAGTGCACAATCAACGACCTGCACCTTTATGCCTTCCCCGTTGGGGGCAACGGCACATTTCTGTCGCAGGAGTTGCCTGCGCCCGTGGCTAACGAGATGCTAAACGAGCAGGTGGCTCGTTATCAGCTGCAAATCAAGCCGGGCAAATACCACGTGTATGTGGTGGCTAACATGGAGGACGCGCTCAAAGGCACGACCATCAATACCGAGGACGACTTGAAGGGCGTTGTGTTGTCTTATGCTCCAATGTCTAAGTCCGGAATGCCCGTAGCCAAAAATATCCCGATGATTTACGAGCCTAAGGCAGCCGACGGCACAACAACCGAAGTTACCATAAAGAAAAAAGACACGACTCCTAAGACCGTGGCGGCTAATCTGCGATTTACCTGTGTCAAGGTATGCCTTAATCTTGTGTACGACCCAAATGCAGCAGGCGTTAGTCCGGCACTTAAAAACGGAATGATTATTAATGATGTTAAAGCCGAGCGTCTCTCTCCATCGACAAAGTTGTTGTGGGATGGAAAATTTAGTAACCCAAGCTTGGATGCAAGCAGCACTTATGCCAAGGGCTTTGAGTCGTCATTGTATGAACATGCTTCCGCTACAGGAGTCTACTACAGCGATTGGGAAGAGGATCTTACACATGTAAACGACAACAACAATAACATCATAACGCCAAAGAGCGCGGTAACCTCTTCGCCTGTAAACATTAAGCAGAAGTGGCTCTTCCGTGCTACCTATTATCTGCCCGAGCGCTACGTGAAAGAGGCTGCGCAGCAGTCGGCATTGAAGATAGGTGGTGCTGTAGGAGGTCACAACAACAGCTACAACATCAACCTTGGTCATCGTAAGGACGAGACCTCAACATCTGAAGTTCCAACTTTCCCACGCGGCACTTACTACGAGATTGTAGGTCGCATAAAGAGTCTGGGCAACATCGACCTCGATTGTGTGGTAGGTGTAAAGGAATGGAAATTAGCAGAGGTGGATGTCGACCTCAACCATACTACGCTTTGGGTTTCGAAGACAAGTGCAGAAGTAACATCCTTGCAAAATGCTATCATCGACTATGGTACAAATGCCGATGCAAGCAACATTACGTTTGAATGTGTTACGGAGATAGAAAAGATTGCAGGAGGAATGTCACCCGTTATTGTCGCAACTAACGATATTGCAACTCATCGTATAACATTCAGTATAAATCCAGAACTCTCGGTAAAAGACTTTAAAGCTCCTAAGGGTACTGCCAAAGTATGGATAAAGGCTGGCAATATAAAGAAATACATTGATGTAGAATACGACGTTACACCATACTTCAAGGTAGACCCCGTGGATATTGTAATCTACTACGACCCAAAAAATTCATCCGAATTGACAAAGGTGGTGAAGTTCACTACCAACCTTGGTGGCATTCAGTTCCCTAATGGCTGGACGGTTTCTGACAGCGGACATGATGTTACGTATGCTAATTCGACAATAAACATCAAGTGCGGAAATACTCAATTGGCAGAAGGCACATTTACTATTACGGCAAAAACCGACCCTGAGACAACAACCACACATACGTTTACTGTAAAGTCGATTGAAAAGTATAAAGACGCAGACGGTAATGAAAAATATATGGAGCAACCGGTACGTGTAACGGTGCGCCCACCAAAGGGTAACTACATTATATATATGCGAGCCATAAACGACTTGGTATGGTGTAAGGGTGACAGTAATGATGACTATCAGCATAATTTAATGCTTGATGAGGATTCTCGTTTGGGTACTGTAAGCAACAACTGGCGTGACGGTTGGTGGGAAGCGCAAAAGGAAGTGTCAAGTAATTGGCAGAATGTTACGTGGGATGAAGACTTTTCTCCGCATAACGACTACCATTATGTTTACGTCTATACACAGATAGGTGAGACAAAACCTGGTACAGGTTCTCAGGATAGAACAACAAAGGAATGGTATTTCGTAAAACCCGACCGCGGAGATTTTACTCGCCACACTGTGTCGAATAATGATGATAGTGGCTTTGGCACCGAGGAATGGTGGCCAGGACACTCGATGAAAGCCGACGGAAACAACCCAGGTTGGTACTATTTAAGTATTCCAACAAATCAAATGTCGGTAGGAAAAAAGGTAGCTACCCAGGATAAGATGATAAATCCTGGACAAACTCTGTTGATTTTCAGCAATGGTACATACCTTAAAAAGGGCTTCCAGTCGCATCGTTTCACTCATCACAATGACCCTGGCGTCACACTCTTCAACTATGAGGACAATGAAGGCTGGTATCTGTATGACCCAACATCAGATCCATACTACAAAGTATTCGACGAGAAACCCACTATAGTAGACGTGGAATATACCATATACACCAAGTACGACAAAATATCGGGATGGTTCGTTAATTATGGTGTCAAAAACGGAGGTGGAACCGAGCAATTCGAAATGAAGAGTGACAACCCTAATGTTGTTAACGAGTTTACGTGCGTATACTACGGAGACGACCCAAGTGATAATAAAGCTTGGTACAAGACCATACTCCACCTCAAAGCTCCTTTGGGGGAGTATGATAAAAACTTGCATGTGAATATAAAAAATTCATCCGGTTCAGTATATGATAAACCGTTGCTGTTTGACGGCGATAGCTATCCTGTAACAGGAAGGGTAAAAAGAATGATTAACGGTCGCGAATGTGTGCGCTATGTGATAGAAGGCTCATACGATCCGAGCTCAGGCGCAAAGTTCTGGAAGAAGGGACGTCCTTTTTAAAAAGTAACAATTAAAAGACAACAATATGTATATCAAGAAATTGACAATTTGGCTCTTCATGCTCTTGGCTATGGTGTCGACTGCTTGCAGCGACATCAGAGACATTGTAGGAGGCGGCACGCAAGACTTGCCGTCCGATGGAGTTGTGCTGACTCTTAAGTTGCCTAATTTCACCAAGAATACTGTGGCGACAAGAGCAAACGAGCAGCAGCAAATCAACAGCCTCTGCGTTTTGTGCTACGATGCAGGAGACAATTATCTCGGCATGAGCACCATTTCAAGCGCCAACATAAAGGATAAGGGCGACGACACTTATGATGTTAAGGTGAAGGCTGTGCCTGGAACAGCCACGCTACATATTGTAGCCAACACCACCATAACAAAGAGCGACGCCAAGGATGCTGATGGCAAGAACAACCTGTACAACGCAACACGCGACGGCAACCCCAACCTCGACGCTCCCGTTTGTTGGGGAAGCGTAAAGGTGGAAGACCTGCTTAGTGGCAGTACCAAAGTGTGGTTGTTCCGACAGTTTGCCAAGGCGTCTGTTATAAAAGATAGTAAGGTGACCAACTTCGAGATTACTGGTTTCAAGCTCTTCAACACGGCAAAAAAGGGCACAATAGCCACAAAGTCTTTAGACAAAGTGGCTCTGTCTTCGGTAGCTTACACGCATGAGGAAAACTATAGTATGGGCGAGCATCCTTTCTACGAGACACCTGCAGCCGGCAAGGCATACATGATAATCAAGGCAAAGTATAATGGCGGACCAGATACCTTTTATAAAGTGGCGTTCTTGAACAACGGCACTTCAACGCCGATGGATCTTCTTCGCAACCGTCATTATCAGGTTAAGGTTACGGCTGTGAACCATGCAGGCTATTCGTCAGAAAAAGAAGCTAAAGACAATCTGCCAGAGAACGGACTGTCTGTAGAAGTGGTTGACGACAATCCCCCTATTATGAAAATGATAGCATGTAAGGACTACGAACTTGGCGTGTGTGGCAAGCAGACTGTATTGGGTAATGCCGAGGAGGCTACAATTACGTTTGTAACAACCAAGCCAGAAGATAGTAAGTATAATGATTTTAGCGTTGTCTCGCACGATCCTTGGATTACAGTTCCCACTGATTATAAATCAAAAGCATCGTATATTAATTTGCCAACAACTGCTAGACCTAACTCGTCAATAGGCAGATTGTACACCATTAAGCTTACTCTATCCAAGAACTGCGAATCGGATGCGCATACTGGTATTGTGACAATAACATCAGGCGACTTGTCGCTCGATGTAGCGATTACACAGAAGGGCTACGACTATCGTACTGATCCAAATAGAATTGTGCGGATACGAGATCTTGAAAATAAAAGTTCAGATTTAAACCAAGACGACTACTTCAGCTGGATAGACTCGAAGCAGTTTCAGGGCATAAGGCCAGAGGAGAACCAAGGCAGAGTGCGCAACGACGGACTCCACTTCTTTGTGGGAAAAAATCAGGTTTACTATCTCATACCATATATTGATAAAGATGATATGACGTGCAATGATCCGCGAGTGACAGTAAAGCTCGATAGTGAAAAAAAATTCTGGGAGGTGAGGCTTGCCAACAATTCGGACGAATCGTCTAACGTCAATAATTATAATAGGTGGATTAGCAATGAGGCATTTACCATTATAACCATCACCAACGCGAGAACCAATATTAAGGTATCCTATCCGGTTTATCATGTAGGATTGTTTGCAAAGTTGACAACTGCTTATCAGCTTGGCAATAGCAAGGCTTCGGGATGGTACTATTATGAGATGGTTGACGTAAAGGCTAAGGTTACCAAAACAGACGGAACTACCGAGGTCAGAACCTACCACATGCTCGACCGCAACCTTGGTGCCACAAACAACGGCTACTACTCTCCTGCCACAACCGCGCTTGAAGGCAACAAGGGAGCAATAGGTGGTTACTTCAAAATTTCGGTAGCCGAAAATTCTAATGATGCTAAGAACCAAAACACTGTGGTAGATGCTTTGGCAATAGGCGACTTCAAGGTGTGCGACAACATGTGTCTGCGAGGTCTTATCGACAACAACAATAACTTGGCGATAGTAGAGGAGAAGACTCATTATGGCGAGGTGTACAACTGTCTGAGAATTAATACGGATGAAAGGGATATTCCCCAGATATTTATCCCGATGAGCGGATATTATGAGGGCAAGACCGACGAGGATGCGATTTACAAGGACAGTAATCATGCCAACCTATGGACAAGCTCACGTCTGGCTGGTTATCAGGGATTCTCGGAAAGCAGTCCTGAGTACGGCTTCTGGTACTTGTATCTCGATGCTTTCGGCAAGAGCCTAAACTTGTCAAACTACCGATTTGTGTCGGGTTCGTCGGGAAATAATACGAAACGATATAGAGCCATGCCAGTAAGACTCGCTGCCGAACAAAAGTAAATATAGTAGCGGAGACTAAGTGAAAAGGGAGTTTAAGTGAAAAGTGAAGAGGGAGTTTAAGTGAAAAGTGAAAAGTGAAGAGGGAAAAATCC
>UMBZ01009620.1_pt1 | contig 29755 bp, 21 predicted proteins | sample 1964091 | NCBI WGS metagenome assembly UMBZ01 (sample SAMEA4835954, study PRJEB28245) | human gut metagenome | biome: gut microbiome; material: fecal sample | place: Denmark | collected 2008
AATCGCAACTCCTACAGAGTTGCCAGGGGTGCGTACCAGCCACCGCAGAAGCCCCATCTCGGCCTTCTGCAACCCTCACAACCACCCCAACGCAGATAATCATAAAAAATGTTTGATTTCTGTAATACATATTCAAAAATATGCGTAACTTTGTCTGTGAAAACAATATACGCGATATGAACGACAACCACAACAGCCGACGGGGAGGACGACGCGAGGGCGCCGGACGACCATCGACAGACAGCAAACTCTTTACCTTTAGGGCACCACGACAGGTGGCAACGCTGATAGACAGCCAACCCAACAAGAGCGAGTTTATCACCCGATGCATCCGACAGGCTGCCAGCGCCACCACAGCGCTCGGGCGGATGGGCACCGTGGTGAGCGCCACCGAACTGGACGACCTCGCGCTGCCCTACTTCGACATAGGGCTGGTGGCGGGCTTCCCCATACCGCTCGACAACGACGAGCGCAGCCAGGACATCAGCCTCCTGCGCATGCTCTGCCCCAACCCCGAAGCATCGTATCTCATACGCGTCGAGGGCAACTCGATGATAGACGCCGACATTCACTCGGGCGACATCGTCATCGTAGACAAGAGCCGCCGCAACCCCTCGGAGAGCGAGGTGGCGGTATGCGAGCTCAATGGCGAGTACACCCTCAAGCGCTTTGTACGGCGGGGCGACGAGGGATGGCTCGTTCCCGCCAACCCCGACTTCCCCGAGATACGTGTGACGCCCGCCGACTCCTTCAGCGTATGGGGTACGGTGACGTATATCATCCACCGGCCCAGAGACTGACGATATGTGGGCACTGGTAGATTGCAACAGCTTCTTCTGTTCGGTTGAGAAGGTGTTCCACCCGGGACTCCAGGGACGACCCGTGTGCGTGCTGTCGAGCAACGACGGCTGCATCGTGGCGCTCACGCCCGAAGCCAAGGCCGTGGGACTGCGCCGCGGCGACCCGCTCTTCAAGGTGAGCGACATCGTGGAGCGCCACCAGGTCAGAGTGTTCTCGACCAACATGCAGCTCTACGCCGCCATGAGCAAGCGGGTGACCAACATACTGCGGCAGAGCATCATGCGCGTCGAGAACTACAGCATCGACGAGAGCTTCTGCGACCTCGGAGGATATGAGCGCCACCACAACCTGGCGGAGATGATGCGCGACATAGCCGGGCGCATACGCCTGTGGACCGACATACCCGTGAGCGTGGGCATAGCCCCCTCCAAGACCCTCGCCAAGATGGGCAGCAAGTTTGCCAAGCAGTATCGCGGCTACCACGGCGTGTGCTGCATAGACAGCGACGACAAGCGGCGCCGCGCGCTGCAGCTCTTCGACCTCGCCGACGTGTGGGGGATAGGGCGGCGTACGCTGGAGCGGCTCAACTATTACGGCATACACTCGCCGCTGCAACTGGCAGACAAGAACGAGGCGTGGGTGAAGAGCCATCTCGCCAAACCGGGAGTGCAGACATGGATGGAACTCAACGGCCAGCCCTGTATAGACACCACCGAGGTGAGGCGCAACCAGACGGTGACCACCTCGCGCAGCTTCGGCAGCATGGTCAAGAGCATGGAGCAGCTCAAGTCGGCGGTAGCCACCTTTGCCGCGTCGTGCGCCAACAAACTGAGAGGTCAGCAGGCGGTGGCGCGACAGGTCACGGTGTTTATCGCCAGCAACGCCTTCCGCGACGACCTGGCGCAGTATGCCAATGCCGCCACCGTGACGCTGCTCACCCACACGGCCGACACCATGGAGATAACCGCTGCCGCTCTCCAGGCGCTGGCGCACATCTACCACCACGGGGTGATGTACAAGAGGGCAGGGGTGACGGTGAGCGACATCATCGCTGCCCACGCCGCCACAGCCGACCTCTTCGACCCCATCACCAACAGGGCAGAGCGGGCACAGCTCATGGCAGCGACCGACAACATCAACCAGCGCTACGGGCTGAAGACCATCAGACTGGCAGCCGAAGGCGATGAGCAGCAGCCTTGGAAGGTGAAATGCGAGCACCGCAGCCCCAACTACCTCACGGATATCAGAGACATACTCGTAGTGGGATGACCCCACGCGCCGTGCAGACCACCATGGCCGGCACGCACCGTAAGTTACGAGCCCTCGTATCGTACGAAACGAGCCCCCGCATCAACCGTCACGAGCCCACGTATCAATCGTCACGAGCCCGCCATGACCATCGCCACGGCAGCCAATGCGGTCGCGACGACCGTAAGGACGGTCGCGCCGTTCCCCGAGGCCGTCATAATCATTACCATGACAGTCATTATTTTTGCAGAGTTGGATATAAGGATTGCAGCGTTGGCCATAAATAATGCAGAGCAGCCAATAAGTGTTTCAAGGTTTGATACACATTTTCCCACGGTGTTCAAGTGTAAATGCAAATCGGTTGATTTGAGTGCATTTGGCTGGTACGCACCTCTGGCAACTCTGACGGAGTTGCGATTACATAGCCCAGGGTAGCGGGCATGGCCCGCTCCCCTGGGTAATGCCCCCACTAATATTGCTACTCTGTAGGAGTTGCGCTTAGCCGTAGGCGTTATACTCAGTTGGATAATTCCCCTACATATAGGTAGCAATGGGTTTGTGTTGGGGTAACGCCTTCGGCTAAGCGCAACTCCTACAGAATTGCTATACCTTATTATAAATATACCCAGGGTAGAGGCGCTTTGCACCTCTGCCCTGGGCTTGGAAATCGCACATCCTACAGGGTTGCTGTAGGAATGTGGGCGGTATGTGATAACTGGCTCTATGAGAGCCGTGGCGGTTGCGGAGTCTTGGGCCGCATCATGCGCCGTGCTGGCGTACGCCCATGCGGGCTTCGACTACGTTGACGATGTAGTCGCCCAGCTTCTCGCACTCCTGGATGATATCCATATACATGGTACCACAAGCGTAGGAGTAGGCGTGTTCGTTGACATCGTTGATGTTCTGGGTCTTGAGCTGTCCGCGATAGTTGTTGATTTCGGTCTCAAGGTTGAACGAGGTGTTGGGGTCGAAGTTCTCCTTGTGGCGCTTGAACATGGTGTTCATCTGGGTAAGTGCCGAGTCGATGAGTCCAAACATCTGATGTGTGTGGTCGTACTGCTTCTCGGTGAAGTCTTCCTTGCTCTTGAACTTGCGGTTGAGGGTGCGCGCAATGTTGTAACAGCTGTCGCCGATAGACTCTATCTCGCTTATCTCGCGCAGCATGGCGCGTATCTTGGCCTTGGTCTCGTCGCTGAGGTGCGAGTCGCTGACGTTGTCGAGGTAGTTGCCTATCTCAATCTCCATGTGGTCTGATATGCCTTCATACTTCTCGATGCGCGAGAAGAGCTTGATGAACTTATCGCTATCCTTCTCGTAGAGCAACTCATTGACCATGCCAAACATGCGCTGTATACGCTCCGAGTAGCTCTGTATTTCTTTCTGCGCCTCAAGCACTGAGAGCTCTGGGGTCTTCATGATACCGCTCTGGATAAACCGCAGTCGGAAGTCTTCGTCCTCGGCATTGGGTTTCGGCTTGATGAGTCGGCACACGAGTCGCTCTATCTGCGGGATGAACCACACGAGGATAGAGGTGTTGGCAAGGTTGAAGGTGGTGTGGAAGGCAGCGAGCACGAAGCTGAGCTTGGCGGCGTTGGCGAGGAAGCCGGGGTCGCCCTGATGGAGCGACTCATCGTAGCCCACAAATCTGCAGACCATGTCGACAAACGGGCGGAACACGAGCAGTATCCAGCATACGCCGAAGAGGTTGAACACCATGTGTGCCAAGGCTGCACGGCGGGCCTGGGCGTTGGCGGTGAGCGCAGCCACATTGGAGGTGACAGTGGTACCGATATTCTCACCCATCACCAAGGCTATACCCTGATAGATGGGCAGCACGCCGGTAGAGCAGAGTATCATGGTGATGGCCATGATGGCTGCCGAGCTCTGCACACACATGGTGAGCAGACTGCCGATGATGAGGAAGGTCACGGTGGTGAGCAGGCTGTTGGGGTCGAAGCTCTGGAAGAAGTCGAGTACAGCCTGGTTGTGGGAGAGGTCCATGTCGATACCCGTCTGGCGCAGGGTGCCCAGTCCGAGGAACATGAAGGAGATACCGAAAATAAAATCGCCGACCATCTTCCGCTTCTTGGAATAAATCAAGATGATAGCGATGAAGAAAGCCGGCCATACGAAGTCGGTAATGTTGAAAGAGAAACCCGCGCTCATAATCCATGCCGTAAGCGTGGTGCCGATATTGGCTCCCATGATGACGGAGATGGCTTGGGCCAAAGTGAGCAAACCGGCATTGACAAACGATACCGTCATTACGGTAGTGGCGGTAGACGACTGTACCGCGGCTGTAATAAACGTACCGGTAAGGATGCCCATTAAACGGTTGGTTGTCATGGCGCCAAGGATATGGCGCAGCTGTGGTCCTGCCATCTTCTGCAGGCTGTCGCTCATCGTTTTCATACCAAACATAAGCAAGGCTAATGAACCGATAAGCTTAAAAAAAATCCAAATCGACATATTTTTGATAAAAAGTTTGTAAGAAGTCGATAATAATTACTAATTTAGCCCTGTCAATCAAAAGAATCTATCCAATGATGAAACAGATGCTACTTATACGTTGCAAAAATAATAAAAAAGTTTTAAAAGTCAACGTTGGAAGTACACTTTCTGAAGTTTTTTCTGCTTCGGAGCTTAAAATGGACCATGGTCCGGTGTGCGCAAGGGTAAACAATAAGGTGCAAGGCATGCACTACCGGCTCTACAACGACAAGGATGTGGAGTTTCTGGATATGCGGTCGGGCTCGGGGTCACGCACGTACACGCGTACCTTATTCTTTATATGCTGCAAAGCCATTAACGACCTCTACGGCAATGTGGAGGTGCGCATAGACATACCGGTGTCGAAGGGTTACTATGTACACGTCAAGCTGGGAAAAGACATTACCGCCGACGATGTGGCACGTATACGCTGCCGCATGCAGGAGATAATAGACGCCGACACGCCCATACGCCGCCGCATGGTGACTGCCGAGGAAGCCATACGCCTCTTCAGCGAGAAGGGCGACATGTCGAAGGTGAAGCTGCTCAAAGGCCAGGGCAAGCTCTATACGGTGTACTACCAGATAGACGACTTCATCGACTACTTCTACGGAGCTCTGCTGACCAGCACCAGTGAGGTCTATCTCTTTGACCTCGTGGCCTACAGCGATGGTATGCTGCTGCGCGTCCCCTCGCGCGAAGATCCCGGCCAGTTGTGCCCAATGCCCCGCCAGCAGAAGATGTTTGATGTGTTCAAGGAGCACCACGAGTGGCAGAACATCATCGGTCTGCGTACCGTGGGCGACCTCAACGACGCCGTGGACAAGGGGTTTGCCACAGACATCATCAATGTGAACGAGGCGCTGCAGGAGAAGAAGATAGCCCGCATCGCCGACCAGATAGCCGCGCGCCACGATGTGAAGCTGGTGCTGCTGGCCGGTCCGTCGTCGTCGGGAAAGACCACAACCTGCAAGCGACTGAGCATACAGCTGCTCACCTGTGGACTCAAACCACTCCAGATATCGCTCGACGACTACTTCATAGACCGCGACAAGACTCCGCTCGATGCCAATGGCGAGTATGACTATGAGAGCATACACGCCCTCAACATAGCCCTCATCAACGAGCAGTTTAATGCCCTCTTCAAGGGCGAGGAGATAGAGTTGCCCAGATACAACTTCCAGACGGGCAAGAGCGAGAAGAGCGGCAAGCGGCTGAAGCTGGGCCCCAACGACATAGTGGTGGTCGAAGGCATACACGCCCTCAACCCCGAGCTTACCGCCCAGATTGCCGAGCAGCAGAAGTTCCGCGTGTATGTGTCGGCGCTCACCACCATCCTGCTCGACGAGCACAACTATATCCCCACGACCGACAACCGGTTGCTGCGCCGCATCATACGCGACTACAAGTATCGTGGCGTAAGCGCCCAGGAGAGCATACACCGCTGGCCCAGCGTGCGCGCCGGCGAAGAACGGTGGATATTCCCCTACCAGGAGAATGCCGACGCCATGTTCAACAGTGCCATGCTCTACGAACTGGCCGTCATCAAGCAGCAGGCTGAACCGCTGCTCGAGCAAGTGCCCGAAAACTGCGAGGAATATGCCGAGGCACACCGCCTGCTCAAGTTCCTGCGCTATTTCCATGCTATCTCTTACCGTCAACTGGCTCCCACCAGTCTGCTGCGCGAGTTCCTTGGCGGTAGTTCATTCAAATACTAAAACTAAAACAGTTATTCATTTTACCTTGACATCCTGTTATGGAAGAAGACATCGTAATCAAAGAGTTGGACCAGGTTGTAGTAAGATTCTCTGGCGACTCCGGTGACGGCATGCAATTGGCCGGCAACATCTTTTCTACCATTTCTGCCACCGTGGGCAACGACATCAGTACCTTCCCCGATTATCCTGCCGACATCCGTGCCCCGCAAGGTTCGCTTACGGGTGTTTCCGGATTCCAGGTGCACATCGGCGACGGCACGGTATATACTCCCGGTGACCGTTGTGACGTGCTGGTGGCGATGAATGCCGCTGCGCTGAAGACCCAGTACAAGTATACGAGGCCCCAGGCCACCATCATCATCGACACCGACAGCTTCGGTCCCAACGACCTGCGCAAGGCCGATTTCCTCACCGACGACTATCTGGGCGAACTGGGCATAGACCCCGACTGCGTGGTGGCTTGCCCCATCACCACGATGGTGAAACACTGTCTGGAAGACTCGGGTATGGACAACAAGAGCATCCTCAAGTGTCGCAACATGTTTGCCCTGGGAATGGTGTGCTGGTTGTTTGACCGCAATCTTGAACTCGCCGAAGAGTTCTTGCACCATAAGTTTGGCAAGAAGCCCCAGGTGGCTGAGGCCAACATACGCGTGGTGCATGCCGGCTACGACTATGCCCACAACACCCATGCCGGCGTGCCCGCTACCTATCGCATAGAGACCCGCTCCAAGGTGCCCGGACGCTATATGGACATCACCGGCAACAAGGCTACCGCCTACGGACTGATAGCCGCCGCCGAAAAGGCAGGGCTGAAGCTGTATCTGGGCTCATACCCCATCACTCCCGCCACCGACATCCTGCACGAACTGTCCAAGCACAAGTCGTGTGGCGTCATCACGGTGCAGTGTGAAGACGAGATATCGGCTTGCGCCAGCGCCATAGGTGCCTCGTTTGCCGGAGCACTGGCAGCCACCTCTACCTCGGGTCCCGGCATCTGTCTGAAGAGCGAGGCCATCAACCTGGCTGTCATCGACGAGCTGCCTCTGGTCATCATCGACGTTCAGCGTGGCGGTCCTTCGACCGGTCTGCCCACCAAGAGCGAGCAGACCGACCTGCTGCAGGTGCTCTACGGCCGCAACGGCGAGAGCCCCATGCCCGTAATCGCAGCCACCTGCCCCACCGACTGCTTCTCGGCAGCCTACATGGCAGCCAAGATAGCCCTGGAGCATCTCACCCCCGTGGTGCTGCTCACCGACGCCTTCATCGCCAACGGTTCGGCGGCATGGCGTCTGCCCAAGATGGACGACCTGCCCGAGATACATCCCCACTATGCCACCAGCGACCAGCGCTACAGGTATACCCCCTATCAGCGCGACCCCGAAACCTGTGTGCGCTACTGGGCTATACCCGGACAGGAAGGCTATACACACATTCTGGGCGGACTGGAGAAGGACGGCAAGACCGGCAGCATATCGACCGAGCCCGAGAACCACGATTTGATGGACCATCTGCGCTCGCGCAAGGTGGCTCGCATCGAAGTGCCCGACCTCGAGGTGCAGGGCGACAAGGACGACGCCGAACTGCTCATCGTGGGATTTGGTTCGACCTACGGCCATCTGCTCTCCACGCTCAAGGAACTGCGTGGCAAGGGTTACAAGGTGGCACTGGCACAGTTCAAGTATGTCAACCCGCTGCCTCACAATACCGTCGAGGTGCTCAACCGCTATCCCAAGGTAGTGGTGGCCGAACAGAATCTGGGTCAGCTGGCTGCGCTGCTGCGTATACGCATCAACAACTTCTCGCCCTACCAATATAATAAGGTGAAAGGCCAGCCCTTTGTGGTCAGCGAGCTCACCGAAGAGTTTGAGAAGATACTGCTTGCGCCCAACCGCACCAAGACCGGCCTCACCTATGAGGACAACATCATCGCTTAACCCTTAACAGAAGTCATTATGAACGAATATACAGCCAACGATTACAAGAAAGGGCAGCCACGATGGTGCCCTGGATGTGGCGACCATTTCTTCCTGTCCAGTCTGCACAAAGCCATGGCCGAACTGGGCGTTCCTCCCTATCAGACGGCAGTAATCAGCGGCATAGGCTGCTCCAGCCGTCTGCCCTATTACGTCAACACCTATGCCATGCAGACCATTCACGGACGTGCGGCAGCCATTGCCACCGGTACCAAGATAGTGAACCCCGACCTCGCCGTATGGCAGATTAGCGGCGACGGCGACGGACTGGCCATCGGAGGCAACCACTTCATCCACGCCATGCGCCGCAATATCGACCTCAACATGATACTGCTCAACAACCGTATCTACGGACTCACCAAGGGTCAGTATAGTCCTACATCGCCACGCGGTTTCGTCTCCAAGTCTTCGCCCTACGGTACGGTGGAAGACCCCTTCCGCCCCGCCGAACTCTGCTTTGGCGCCCGCGGACGCTTCTTCGCCCGAGCTGTGGCCAACGACGGTGCCGGCACTGTGGAAATCCTCAAGCGTGCCTACCAGCACAAGGGAGCCTCGGTGTGCGAGATTCTGCAGAACTGCATGATATTCAACAATGGTTGCTATGCTCCCATCTATACCCGCGAAGGTCGTAGCCGCAATGCCATCTACGTGGAAGACGGCAAGCCGCTGGTTTTCGGCGAAAACCATGAATATGGACTCGTGCAGGAAGGCTTCGGACTCAAGGTGGTCGAGATTGGACGCGACGGATATACCCTCGACGACATCCTCGTACACGACAGCCACTGCGAGGACAACACTCTGCAGCTCAAGCTCGCCATGATGGACAATGAGCACGGTTTCCCCGTGGCTCTCGGCGTGATACGCGATGTCGAGGCACCTACCTACGACAGCTGCGTCAACCAGCAGGTGGAAGAAGTCAAGGCCCAGAAGCCTTACCACAACTTTGAGGAACTGCTTGAGACCAACGACATCTGGGAGGTGAAGTAGCAACGTCATCCCCGCACCATCCGCCCTTACCACCGCCGGTGCCGAGATACTCTCCTTCGGCCCCGAGATGGTGAAATATAAGGCATCTTGGTGAAAAACAAGCGAAAACATTTGCAGAGTTGGGAAAATATGCGTAACTTTGCATCGTTCAGTGGAATGAGGGACTCCAACCGGAGTTCCTCATTTTTTAATAATAACCGTATGATAGATAAAAACGTTGTAAAAAGCGTAGTAGAGGAATGGCTTAAGGATAAGGAGTATTTCCTCGTGGATGTAGAGATTAGTACAGACAACCGTATCGTAGTCGAAATCGACCATGCCGATGGCGTGTGGATTGAAGACTGCGTAGAGCTGAGCAGGTTTATCGAAGACCATCTGAGCCGTGATGAAGAAGATTTCGAGCTTGAGGTGGGTTCAGCCGGCCTGGGCCAGCCCTTCAAGGTTCCCCAGCAATACATCAACTTCATTGGCGAAGAGGTCGAGGTGCTCGATGCCGACGGTATCAAGGTGCGCGGCACGCTGAAGAGCGTTGACGGCAACGACTTTGTGGTCAGCGTGAGCGAGAAGGTAAAGGTAGAGGGCAAGAAGCGCCCCCAACTCATGGATGTCGACCACCACTATCAGATGGATAAGGTGAAATATACTAAATACTTAATAAGTTTCAAATAAGCTATGGCAGCAAAGAAAACAAACGAGGTGACAATCAGTATGATTGATACCTTCAAGGAGTTTAAGGATACTAAGAACATAGACCGCACCACACTGGTGAGCGTGCTTGAAGAGAGCTTCCGCAACGTGTTGGCCAAGATTTACGGCAGCGATGAGAACTTCGACGTGATTGTCAACCCCGACAAGGGCGACTTCGAAATCTATCGCAACCGCGTGGTCGTTAACGACGGTGAGGTGCAGGACGAGAATAAGGAAATCAGCCTGACCGACGCCCGCAAGATTGAGCCCGACTACGAGGTGGGCGAGGACGTTTCGGAGAGCGTGAACTTTGCCAAGTTTGGCCGCCGCGCCATCCTTACCCTCCGCCAGACCCTGGCGTCCAAGATACTGGAGCTGGAGCACGACTCGCTCTATAATAAATATAAGGACCGCGAGGGCCAGGTTATCTCTGCCGAAGTATACCAGATATGGAAGCGTGAGGTACTTCTTGTCGATGACGAGAACAACGAGCTCATCCTGCCCAAGGCAGAGCAGATACCCTCCGATGTGTACCGCAAGGGCGAGACCATTCGTGCCGTGATAGAGCGCGTGACCAATGACAACAACAACCCCAAGATCATCCTGAGCCGTACCAGCCCCAAGTTCCTGGAGCGATTGCTCGAGGCCGAGGTGCCCGAGATAGCCGATGGTCTGATTGTCATCAAGAAGATTGCCCGCATGCCCGGCGAGCGCGCCAAGGTTGCCGTTGAGAGCTTCGACGACCGCATCGACCCCGTAGGAGCCTGCGTGGGAGTCAAGGGAAGCCGCGTGCATGGCATCGTGCATGAGTTGGGCAACGAGAACATCGACGTCATCAACTGGACCGCCAATACCAAGCTCTATATCCAGCGTGCGCTGAGTCCTGCACGTATCAACAGCATCAGCGTGAACGAGGAAGAGCACAAGGCCGAGGTCTATCTCCAGCCCGAGGAGGTCAGCCTGGCTATCGGTCGTGGCGGTATGAACATCAAGCTGGCTTCGCTGCTCACCGAGTACACCATCGACGTATTCCGTGACGTTACAGGCAACGAGGTCGAGGAAGACATCTATCTGGACGAGTTCTCCGACGAAATCGACCAGTGGGTTATCGACGCTGTCAAGGCGCTCGGACTCGACACAGCCAAGCAGGTAATCTCGGCTCCACGCGAGATGCTTATCGAGAAGGCCGACCTCGAAGAAGAGACCGTCGACCATATGCTCGATGTGCTGCGTGCTGAATTTGAACAATAATAGAAAACAATTAAGAGAAAGGAAGAGGTAATTAATGAGTATCAGATTAAATAAAGCATTAAGAGAACTGAACATCGGACTCCAGACGGCAGTGGAGTTCTTGGAGAAGAGAAAAGAACTGGGCGAAGTGAAGTCAGAGCCCAGCTTCAAGCTGAACGACGAGCAGTACAATGCTCTTCTCGAAGCGTTCAAGCAAGATGCTGATGTAAGAAACAAGGCAGAGCTGATGTCCCACAAGAAGCAACAGGACAAGAAGCAGGCTGCCGAAGAGAAGAAGCAGGCTGCCGAGGACAAGAAGCAGACCGCCGAAGCACAGCCGAAGACCAAGTCGCAGACCTTTAATGTGATTGGCAAGATAGACCTTGACAGCCTCAATAAGAAGCCAAAGTCACCCGCGCCAGCTGCTACTCCTGCCTCCGACAATACCGAGAGTAAGACTGCTGCCGTAAGTCAGAAACCGGAAGAGAAGAAAGCCGAACCCAAGGTGGAAGCACCCAAGGAGGAAAAGCCCGTAGCCAAGGAGACCCCCAAGGCCGAGAAGCCTGAGGCTGCACCCGTGGCAGAGAAGAAGGAAGAGAAGCCCGCCGCAGCCCCCGTGGCCGAGAAGGCTCCCGAGCCTCCTGCCCAGGAGAAGGCTCTCGCCGAGACGGCTCCTGCCACAGCCGGAGTCTTCAAGCTCCCCACCGAAGCCAAGAACCCCAATGCCCCCAAGGTCAATGTGCTGGGCAAGATAGACCTTGACGCCATCAACCAGAGCACCCGACCCAAGAAGAAGAGCAAGGAGGAAAAGCGAAAGGAGCGTGAGGAAAAGGCACAGGCCAAGAACGGCGAGAAGAAGAAGCGCCAGCGCATAGGAAAGGAGCGCGTGGACATCAACGCCGAGGCTGAGAGCAACAACGGCCGCAACAAGAAGAAGAACGGTAACGGCAACAACAATAACCCCAATGCCAACAACGCCAACAATGCCAACAACGGTGGCAACGGCAAGAATGGCAAGAACCGCAAGCGCAACCAGAAGCCTCTCGAGGTAGACGACGAAGCCGTAGCACGCCAGGTGAAAGAGACGCTTGCCCGCCTTACCAACAAGAACCAGAACAAGAAGGGCGCCAAGTACCGCAAGGAGAAGCGAGAGGCCGTCCAGGAGAAGCTCTCCCAGGAGGCAAAGGCCGAGCGCAAGGAGAGCAAGACGCTCAAGCTCACCGAGTTTGTTACCGTGAGCGAGCTCGCCACGATGATGGACGTGAGCGTCACCCAGGTCATCTCTACCCTCATGGGCGTAGGCATCATGGTGTCTATCAACCAGCGCCTCGACGCCGAGACCATCAACCTGGTGGCCGAAGAGTTCGGCTTCAAGACCGAGTATGTGAGTGCTGAGGTTCAGGAAGCCGTGAGCGTAGAGGAAGACGACGAAGCCGACCTCGTGTCGCGTGCGCCAATCGTTACCGTGATGGGCCACGTAGACCACGGTAAGACCTCGCTGCTCGACCATATCCGCAACACCAACGTGATAGCCGGCGAGGCCGGAGGCATCACCCAGCACATCGGCGCCTATAGCGTGACGATGAAGAACGGCCGCAAGGTGACCTTCCTCGATACCCCTGGCCACGAGGCGTTTACCGCCATGCGTGCCCGTGGTGCCCAGGTTACCGATATCGCCATCATCATCATCGCTGCCGACGACTCTGTGATGCCCACCACCAAGGAGGCCATCGCCCATGCCCAGGCTGCCGGCGTGCCCATGGTGTTTGCCATCAACAAGATAGACAAGCCCGGAGCCAACCCCGACAAGATACGCGAGGACCTCGCCAACATGAACCTGCTGGTCGAAGAGTGGGGTGGCAAGTATCAGTGCCAGGAGATTAGTGCCAAGAAGGGCATCGGTGTCGACGAACTGATGGAGAAGGTGCTGCTCGAGGCCGACATGCTCGACCTCAAGGCCAACCCCAACCGCAAGGCTGTGGGCACCATCATCGAGTCGTCGCTCGACAAGGGCCGCGGCTATGTCAGCACCGTGCTGATTGGCAACGGTACCCTCAAGGTGGGCGACTACGTGATAGCCGGTACCAGCTGGGGACGCATCAAGGCCATGTTCAATGAGCGCAACCAACGCATCGACAGTGCCAAGCCCGCCGAGCCCGCCATCATCCTGGGTCTCAACGGCGCGCCCACTGCCGGCGATGCCTTCCACGTGCTCGATACCGAGCAGGAGGTGCGCGAGATAGCCAACAAGCGCGAGCAGCTGCAGCGCGAGCAGGGTCTGCGCACCCAGAAGCGACTCTCCCTCGACGATATCTCCCACCGCATCGCCCTCGGCTCGTTCAAGGAGCTCAACATCATCGTCAAGGGTGATACCGACGGTAGTATCGAGGCTCTCAGCGACTCGTTCATCAAGCTCTCTACAGAGAAAATCAATGTCAACGTCATCCACAAGGCTGTGGGCCAGATTTCGGAGAGCGATGTTACCCTCGCCGACGCGTCCGACGCCATCATCGTGGGCTTCCAGGTACGTCCTTCGGCTGCCGCGCGCAAGCTCGCTGACCAGGAAGGCGTAGAAATCAATACCTACTCCGTCATCTACGACGCCATCGACGACGTGACCTCTGCCATGGAGGGTATGCTCGACAAGGTGAAGAAGGAAATCATCACCGGACAGGTAGAGGTGCGCCAGGTCTACAAGATTTCCAAGGTGGGTGCCGTTGCCGGATGTCTCGTTACCGAAGGCAAGGTACACAGCAAGGACAAGGCGCGCGTCATCCGCGACGGTATCGTGGTCAAGACCGCTCCTATCGACTCGCTCAAGCGCTATAAGGACGATGTGAAGGAGGTGCCCACAGGTATGGAGTGTGGTATCAGTCTGGTCAACTACAACGACATCCTCGAGGGCGACATCCTCGAGACCTTCACCGAGATAGAGGTAGAGCAGAAGCTCTAAGTCCGGCAGGATAGCCATACTATTGACTTAATAAGGCTATAAGCGGAAATATAGGTAGTGGCATCCTGTTCGTAGAAGAGGGTGTCACTATTATGGTTAATACGACAGAGTGTATCGGGGAGATGTGTATCCAGCCCGTTCGCTCATGTGTCATGACACATTAAATCAATGGCAGACAAAGAGAAAAATGAGTTTGTAAGACAGGTGGCCGACCAGAAGTACGAGTTCGGGTTTACCACCAATGTGCATACAGATATTATCGATAAGGGACTCAACGAGGATGTGGTGCGCCTTATCTCGCAGAAGAAGGGAGAGCCCGAGTGGCTGCTCGACTTCCGCCAGAAGGCCTTCCGCTACTGGCTCACCCAGCCCCAGCCCACGTGGGGCCACGTGCATTTGCCGGAGATAGACTACCAGGCCATCTCCTATTATGCCGACCCGCTCGCCAAGAAGCCCAAGGACAACAAGATAGACCCCGAGCTCGAGAAGACCTTCGACAAGCTCGGCATACCCCTCGAAGAGCGGCTCGCGCTCAGCGGCACCGCCGTCGACGCCATCATGGACTCCGTGTCAGTGAAGACCACCTTCAAGGAGCAGCTCCGCGAGAAGGGAGTCATCTTCTGCAGCATCGGCGAAGCCGTCAAGGAGCATCCCCAGCTGGTGCGCGAGTACCTGGGCTCGGTCGTTCCCTACCGCGACAATTTCTTTGCAGCACTCAACAGTGCCGTCTTCAGCGACGGCTCGTTCGTCTATATCCCCAAGGGCGTGCGCTGCCCGATGGAGCTGAGCAGCTACTTCCGCATCAATGCCCGCAACACGGGCCAGTTTGAGCGCACGCTCATCGTAGCCGAAGACGACAGCTACGTGTCCTACCTCGAGGGCTGCACCGCACCCATGCGCGACGAGAACCAGCTCCATGCTGCCATCGTCGAGATCATCGTCAAGGACAACGCCGAGGTCAAATACTCCACCGTGCAGAACTGGTACCCCGGCGACGAGCACGGCAAGGGCGGCGTGCTCAACCTTGTGACCAAGCGAGGCGACCTGCGGGGCAACAACTCCAAGCTCAGCTGGACCCAAGTCGAGACTGGCTCGGCCATCACATGGAAATATCCTTCCTGCGTTCTCCGTGGCGACGGTTCGCAGGCCGAGTTCTATTCGGTTGCCGTCACCAACCACTATCAGGAGGCCGACACCGGTACCAAGATGATACACATGGGCAAGAACACCAAGAGCACCATCATCTCCAAGGGTATCTCTGCCGGACACAGCCAGAACTCCTACCGCGGACTGGTGCGCGCCACCAGCAATGCAGACAACGCCCGCAACTACAGTTCCTGCGACTCGTTGCTGCTGGGTTCCGACTGCGGAGCCCACACCTTCCCCTATATGGATATCCACAACGACACAGCCATCGTGGAGCACGAGGCTACCACCTCCAAGATTTCGGAAGACCAGTTGTTCTACTGCAATCAGCGAGGCATACCCACCGAGCAGGCCGTAGGTCTCATCGTCAACGGCTATGCCAAAGAGGTGCTCAACAAGCTGCCCATGGAGTTTGCCGTTGAGGCTCAGAAACTACTCAGTGTATCACTCGAAGGAACCGTAGGTTAGACCGTTATGCGACAGATTATCATCCTATTGATGCTGGTTCTGGCTGCCTCGGTGCAGGCCCAGGACGACGACAGCCCCCGTTGGTCTGTCGACGCCCACATTGGTGGCAACTCCCTTGTCAGTGGCTCCGCCTCGGGCGGCGATGTGCCCCTCTATCGTTCGGGCTCCACTTCCCAGTCGGGTCTGGTCACCCGGCTTCATGTCGAGTACCTTCTGCCCATCTATTTTCCCCTCAGCGTCAAGGCCGGATATGAGCACGAAGAGATTACGATGCTCAAGGGCGACGCCTCCTACGACCTCAGCCAGCTCTCCCTTGGTGCCCGCTGGCGCCCGGCTTCGCCCCTGTGGCACGTGCAGCCCTATGCCGGCTTCGATGTGCTCTGGGCACCGTCGGCAGAGCGCGGCGGCATGGATATGGAGACCCGGCTCGGCTCTCTCAACTATTCCTACCGCGCCCGAGGCGTGGTGCGCATGCCCCGATTCAGCATGGGCCCCGTCGTCGGCGCCGACATCTATCTTTTTTCCCATATAGCCCTCCAGGCAGAGTACAGCTACCGCCTGGGGCTTGGCTCCCATTATCATGTCGATTACTCCGACAGCCGTTCACACACCGTTTCAGCCTACTGTCATGGACAGCCCCACCGTCATGTGTTGACCGTGGGACTCAAGCTCGACTTCCCCTTCCGTTTCGACAGCGACGATGTGCGCGGACTGTTGCAGGGGCTGTTAGATTTGTATTAATTCACCATAAACCATTACATATATGTTAGAGGTAAGAAATCTGCATGCTACCATAGCAGGCAAAGAGATATTAAGAGGCATCAATCTCACCATCGGCGACGGTGAGATCCATGCCATCATGGGCCCCAACGGTTCGGGCAAGTCCACGCTCAGCGCCGTCCTTACCGGCAACCCGCTCTACACCGTCACCGAGGGCGAAGCCATCTTCAACGGCAAAAACCTCCTGGACATGAAGCCCGAAGACCGCGCCCGCGAGGGACTCTTCCTCTCCTTCCAGTATCCCGTCGAGATACCCGGCGTGTCGATGACCAACTTCATGAAGGCCGCCGTCAATGCCAAGCGCGAGTACCAGGGTCTGGAGCCGCTCAACGCCAGTGAGTTTATCAAGCTCATGCGCGAGAAGCGACAGATAGTAGAGCTCGACAGCAAGCTCTCCCACCGCAGCGTCAACGAGGGCTTCTCCGGCGGCGAGAAGAAGCGCAACGAGATTTTCCAGATGGCTATGCTCGAGCCACGGCTGAGCATCCTCGACGAGACCGACTCCGGTCTGGATGTCGACGCCATGCGCATCGTGGCCGATGGTGTCAACAAGATGCACACCCCCGAGACTTCAGCCATCGTCATCACCCACTACGAGCGTCTGCTCGACATGATCAAGCCCAGCGTGGTCCATGTGCTCTACCGCGGACGCATCGTCAAGACCGCCGGACCCGAACTCGCCAAGGAGATAGAGCAGCGCGGCTACGACTGGATCAAGGCCGAGGCCGACGAGTAAGCCTCTCCCACCACCTTATTATATATATAGATATGAACAGCGAACAACAGTATATCGATCTCTATACCCAGAGCTCGGGTATCATCAACGCCCACTCGGCGCCGGTGATGAACGCATTGCGCGAGCAGGCCTTCGCCGACTTCAGGCGTATGGGCTTCCCCACGCGCAAGGTAGAGCGATATAAGTATACCGACGTGGCCAAGCTCTTCGAGCCCGACTACGGGCTCAACCTCAACCGCCTCGACATCCCCGTCAACCCCTACGACGCCTTCCGCTGCGATGTGCCCAATCTCAGCACCTCGCTCTACTTCGTGGTCAACGACAGCTTCTACACCCGCCAGTTGCCCCAGGCCCATCTGCCCGAGGGAGTCATCGTCGACAGCCTCTGCCGGGTGGCAGCCACGCAGCCCCAGCTCGTAGAGCCCTACTACGGACGCCTCGCCCAGACCGGTGCCGACGCCCTCGTGGCGCTCAACACCATGCTTGCCCAGGACGGACTCTTCATCTATGTGCCACGCCATGTGCGCATGGACCGCACCGTGCAGATTATCAACATTCTGCGCTCCGATGTCGACCTCATGGTCAACCGCCGCGTGCTCATAGTCGTAGAGCAGGGCGCCGAGGCACGGTTCCTCTTCTGCGACCACGCAGCCGACGACCGCCGCTTCCTCGCCACCCAGGTCATCGAGGCATACGTGGGCGACAACGCCAGCCTCGACCTCTACTGCATGGAAGAGACCCACATACGCAACACCCGCACCAGCAACGTCTTCATCGAGCAGCAGGCCAACAGCCGCGTCAACCACAACGTCATTACCCTGCACAACGGCACTACCGTCAACCGCCTCGACCTCACCTTCAGAGGCGAGGGAGCCGAGTGCTGCTGCAACGGATGCGTCATCGCCGACAAGACACAGCGCGTGGACAACAATACGCTCATAGACCACCAGGTGCCCCACTGCACCAGCAACGAGCTCTACAAGTACGTGCTCGACGACAACGCCGTGGGAGCCTTCGCCGGACGCGTGCTCGTGCGCCACGGAGCCCAGAAGACCTCCTCGCAGGAGACCAACCAGAACCTCTGCGCCTCGCGTACCGCCCGCATGTACACCCAGCCCATGCTCGAAATCTATGCCGACGATGTCAAGTGCGCCCATGGCAGCACCGTCGGCCAGCTCAACGATGCAGCCCTCTTCTATATGCGCCAGCGCGGCATCAGCCTCGACGAGGCACGGCTGTTGCTCGAGTTTGCTTTTATCAACGAGGTTATCGACACCATCCGCCTCGAACCCCTCAAGGACCGGCTCCACTACCTCGTAGAGAAGCGCTTCCGCGGCGAACTCAACAAGTGTGAGGGATGTAAACTTTGTCATTAAGCCTATGTATGATATCCATCAGGTGCGCGCCGATTTCCCCATCCTCTCGCGCACCATCTACGACAAACCCCTGATATATCTCGACAACGGCGCCACCACCCAGAAGCCGCTGTGCGTACTCGACGCCATGCGCGACGAGTATCTCAATGTCAATTCCAACGTACATCGAGGCGTCCACTGGCTCTCCCAGCAGGCCACCGAGCTCCACGAGGCAGCCCGCGAGACCGTGCGACGCTTCATCAACGCCCGCTCCACCTCAGAGATAGTCTTCACCCGAGGCACCACCGAGGGACTCAATCTCGTGGCATCATCCTTCGCCGAAGCCTGCATGACCGAGGGCGACGAGGTCATCGTCTCCGTCATGGAGCACCACTCCAACATCGTGCCTTGGCAGCTCCAGGCACGCAAGCGCGGCATCGTGGTCAAGGTGATACCCATCAACGAGCGCGGCGAACTGCTCCTCGATGAGTATGAGCGCCTCTTCACCCCGCGCACCCGCATCGTCAGCATCTGCCATGTCAGCAATGTGCTGGGCACCGTCAATCCCGTAGAGCAGATGGTAAGCATCGCCCACGCCCACAACGTGCCCGTGATGGTCGACGGCGCCCAGAGCGCACCCCACATCCCCGTCGATGTGCAGCAGATAGACTGCGACTTCTTCGCCTTCAGCGGCCACAAGATGTACGGTCCCACCGGCGTTGGCGTGCTCTATGGCAAGGAAGAGTGGCTCGACCGCCTGCCTCCCTATCAGGGCGGTGGCGAGATGATAGAGCACGTCAGCTTCGAGCATACCACCTTCGAGCGCCCGCCCCTCAAGTTTGAGGCAGGCACCCCCGACTATATCGCCACCCACGGTCTGGCCACAGCCATCGACTACATCGAGCGGCTGGGCATGGACAACATCAGCGCTCACGAGCATCGACTCACCAGCTACGCCATGGACCGTCTCGGCGCCATACCCGGCATGCGCATCTTCGGAACATCCGACCGCAAGGACGCCGTCATCAGCTTCCTCGTCGGCGACATCCACCCCATGGACATGGGCACCCTGCTCGACCGTCTGGGCATCGCCGTGCGCACCGGCCACCACTGCGCCCAGCCCCTCATCGACCATCTGGGCATCCTCGGCACCGTCCGCGCCTCCTTCGGCCTCTACAACACCTGTGAAGAGATAGACCGTCTGGCAGAGAGCATCGAGCGCGTCGCGCGCATGTTCTAATCCCCACCCCCTCATGGCAGAGCCACGGCCCCAGCAGCACCCTAAGCGTCCTGCTGGGCCCGTGGCTCTGCCGTTTCTTGCCCATCGCCGCCCCGCGAGTCCCAGCCGCCGCCCCCATTAGTCCTCCGTCGTCCCACGACTCCCCTCCGTCCTCCCATTAGTCCCCTCCGCCGCCGCCCCAGTTAGTCCTCCCAGCAGCCGCGAGTCCCCTCTGTTCTCCCATTAGTCCCTTCCGCCGCCGCGCGAGTTTTCTCCGTTCTCCCATTACTCCCCTCCGCCGTCCCGCAGACCACCATTGTCCATGCGCAGACTACCATTGCCGCCGCGTGTCGTAAGTCACGTGCCCACGTATCGTACGATACGTGCTCTTGTGCCGACCGACGCGCGCTCCCGTACCAACCGTTACGAGCCCGCCATGACCATCGCCACAGCAGCCAATGCGGTCACGCCACCCCCCAATACGGTCATGCCGTTTCCCAAAGGCGTCATAATCATTACCATGGCAGTCATCAATATTGCAGAGTTGGATATACATGTAGCAGAGTTGCCCATAGACAATGCAGAGTTGGCCACAAGTGTTTCAGAGTTCGCCCCAAATTATCCCACGGTGGCAGGCGACAATGCAAAGGGAAGCACCTTGCCAGCGGCAGCTCCTACTGCATTGCTATACCTTATTATATATATACCCTTCATCAAGAGGGTGGGGTGGGTGGTGCATTGTAGTCTCCATGGAGTCATTATTGGGCGCGAAAGTGATACAAAAAGTTTTGTTCCTTTTCAGGGCTTCGCCCTATTGCGTCTGCGTGTGGTGGCAGATATTCCCGAGAGCGGGCTCTCGGATATCCGCAACCACCCACCGCCGCGCCTGCCCGGTGGCAGGCTGAAAAGGAACAAAATCAAAAAGCCGCCGTTGGCGGTAAAAAAAGTCCGGCTTGCGCCGGTACAAAAAGTGATTAGCTTATTTTCCTATCGGCAGGTGTCAATCAGATGGAATAACACAAGCAAGTGTTTTTTTACCGCCAACGGCGGACTTTTTGAACAGCCAACGGCCGCTTTTTTTACCGTGGCTGCTGTTGTCGCCATGCTGCGCATGGCGTTGGGGATGGTGGTGATGACAAGGAGGAAAACTTGTTTTCCGACTGGCGTCGCTACCGTCACCAAAAAGGCGAAGCCGACAACAGCTGTCATGGCTTTTTGTGTTTATATCATCCTATATTATGTCCTGCTGTGGGTAACGCCTACGGCTAAACGCAACACTTACAGCGTTGCTATAATAGTGGGGTACATCTTACCCAGGGTAGCGTGCTTTCACCCGCAACCCTGGGCTGTGGAATCGCAACTCCGTCAGAGTTGCCAAGGGTGCGTACCAGTAAACAGCAGCACTATCCCACGCCCACGACATCATCGTAATTTATACCAATGACAAGTCCACATCCAATCGTCAGCTACCCATGAGCAGCTGCAGCCCGAGGACCCCTCCCCAAGGGGCGGGAGTCCCTACTTGCTGTGTTTGAGGGCGTTTGAGTGGCGCTCCTTCCCCTTGGGGAAGGCTGGGATGGGACTTCTATGTTGGCCGCAAAAATACCCCTCCTCAGTTTCCCTTTTTGGGGAAATCGGAGAGGGGCTTGTCGCTGCTTTCTCTCTCCCCTTGGGGAGATGGGCTTTTAGGGCTTCTCCTTAGTCTGCACTTATGCCACCATCTGCATCTATGATGTCGTCTAAATTTTCGTAATCATCATCCCCTGCTATCCTGATAGACGAGGTGGCTTGGAGGATGGTTGGTGCCTTTATCTGATAGACTGTCATTTCGGGCTTGATATATTCTTTCTTTTCCATATTGTTTATGTTTTATTTGATGATAACTTTCATTGTCTTGTTGCCTCGCTTCACGATGTTGATGCCCTTCTGAGGTCCGTTGAGGCGGTGGCCCTGCAGGTCGTAGTATATGGCCTTGTCGTCGGCAGTGTTGTTGAGGTTGTCGATGGCTGTTGCGGTATCGTCGAAGCCGATGCTGAACATCTTGGCACCTGCTGGGGTGGAGCTGTTGTTGTCTACCATGTATGCGCGGAACGCCTTGCAGTTCACCTCGTTTACCTTGCTATTTTCCAACAGCTTGGATGGGTTCCTCAGCTTGTTGCCCTTCACGATGTAGCAGTTGTCGTCTTGGCCCTTCGCAAATATCTTCTTGGCATAGAGGCCCTGGAGCTGATAGTTATTGTCAGCTGTTGTCGTGGTCTGGGCATCTTTGGCTATATCCTTGTTGTTTACAGAGAATTTGAGCTCGTTGGCTCCGTTCGTCATCTTGATGATGACGGGCGTGCCAGCAGCGATGTTTGTCGTAATCTCTTCCAGCACAATCGTGTTTGTAGCGTCGTTGGCAGAAAGAAGCTTGAAGGCACGGAAGTTCTGACCTTCGAGCGATACCTCGAAAGGCAGGCAGAGCGTAGCCCAAGTAGTGCCTTCCTTAATAGTGCGGCTATAAGATGCAGCTGTTGCTGTGAATGGCTCATAAGCCACGAAATCCTTGCCGTCGGCAAGAACGAGATTATCAACAGTAAGCTGTGTCGTTTCTCCCGTAATACCGTATCTCTCATCACCATTCTTTGCTACCAGCTTGGTGAAGTAACCAGTCTTGTAGTTGGCGTAGGTGTGGTCAATCTTGCTCTTGTCATATTCTGGTATTGCACCTTTGAGCAAGGTGCAGTCCAAGAACATTTTAGAACCATATTCAACCTTGCTCGTAACAAACTTATCGCTGGCGTAGATGGTTGTGAGAGCTGGGCAGTTATTGAACATCTCTGTCATATTCGCCACATTCGCAGTGTTGAAGCTGCTGAGGTCGAGCGATTCGAGCTTGGTGCAGCTCTTGAACATATAACTCATATCCGTCACCTTCGCAGTGTTGAAGTTGCTGAGGTCGAGCGAGGTGAGAGCGAGGCATAACCTGAACATATTACTCATATTCGTCACCTCCACAGTGTTGAAGCTGGCGAGGTCGAGCGAGGTGAGAGCGTTGCAGCCATTGAACATCTCTGTCATATTCTCCACCTTCGCAGTGTTGAAGCTGGTGAGGTCGAGCGAGGTGAGAGCGTAGCAGTTATAGAACATTTGGTTCATTTTCGTCACCTTCGCTGTGTTGAATTTGCTGAGGTCGAGCGATTCGAGCTTGGTGCAGCCATAGAACATCCCATTCATAGCCGTCACATTCTCGGTGTTGAGCCTGGTGAGGTTGAGCGAGGTGAGATTTGAGCATTCCCAGAACATCCCTCGCATATCCGTCACCTTCTCGGTGTTGAAGTTGCTGAGGTCGAGCGAGGTGAGATCTGAGCATTCCTTGAACATCCCTTGCATATCCGTCACCTTCTCGGTGTTGAAATTAGAGAGGTCGAGCGAGGTGAGAGCTTTGCATTTAACGAACATATAACTCATATTCGTCACATTCTCGGTGTTAAGATTTTCGATGCCCTTTATTTCGGTCAGATTATTGCAGCCAGAGAACCAGTAATAACAGCTCGTGGGTCTTGCGTTGGCAAACGAAGCATCGAAGACCACTGTCTTGATTTTTTCCCTTTGGGTATAATACCACCCTGGATAGTAAATTCCCGCGTAAAGGTCATAAGCTCCTGCGGGCTTGGAAGCTCCGCGTCTGAAAGTAAGCGTTCCTGTGCCTTCGTCAAACTCGGCATACGCATGGAATCCGCCTTCCGGAGTGAAGTAGCCAGTCTCGTAGTTGGCGTAATTGTGGTCGCTCTTACTTCCGTCGTATTCTATGGCACCGATGAGATTGATGCACATATGGAACATATCAACACTCTTAGTAACCTGGCTCGTAACAAACTTATCGCTGACGAAGATGGTTGTGAGAGCGTTGCAGCCCATGAACATATACCTCATATCCGTCACCTTCGCTGTGTTGAAGTTAGTGAGGTCGAGCGAGGTGAGAGCTGAGCATCTATCGAACATAGAGTTCATATTCGTCACATTCTCGGTGTTAAGATACTCGATGCCCTTTATTTCGGTCAGATTTGTGAATTTACAGAACCAATAATGACAGCTCGTGGGTCTTGCATTGGCAAACGAAGCATCGAAGACCACCTTCTTGGTATTTTTTTTGTCAATCCACCCCGGCATGGAAATCCCCTCGTTAAGGGCATAAGCTCCTGCGGGTATGGAAGTGGAATTGCTCCATTTGAATGTAAGCGTTTCTGTGCTATTGTCAAACTCGGCATAAGCCTGATCTGTCTGCGCCACCATGCTGGTAGGCAGAAGCAGCAACGTGAACAACATCAACCAGAGCGTAGAGCGCCTGCGGCTCTTGACAGCATCAGTTGAAACAAGGTCTATCAAGTAAGACCATGGTTTTGAAATTGTAGAATTTTTCATGTGCATATATTTATATAATGATAATTATTCGATTAGCTTAAAGGGCATTAATCCCAGTCACTCCAGATGTAACGGCAAAAGTAATAATAATAATGATTGTTGCCAATTTTAGTACTGACGCAAAAAGACGCAAAACGATAAAAAACAGACGCAAAAGACGCAAAATCAATATAAAATAATCTCTTTGCAGTGTAGAATCGTAAAGTTAAAGGATATGAACAATCGTCTACACACCTATTTTGACCGCACACGGCTGGAGCGGCTCGACTACTTCCGCCAACCCATTTCTGCCCATTATCCTGCTGCGGGTAACGCCTTCGGCTAATCGCAATACTTTACCTTTCCGCGACGCACAGCGCCGCGCCGGTGACCTTCGGTTCAGCATTACTACACCTTATTATATTTATACCCTTCATTAAGATGGTGGGGTGGGTGGTGCATTGTAGTCTCCATGGTATCATTATTGGACGCGGAGATGATACAAAAAGTTTTGTTCCTTTTCAGGGCTTCGCCCTATGCGTCTGCATGTGGTGGCAGATATTCCCGAGAGCGGGCTCTCGGATATCCGCAACCACCCACCGCCGCGGCTGCCCACCGGCAGGCTGAAAAGGAGCAAAATCAAAAAGCCGCCATTGGCGGTAAAAAAAGCCAAATAGTGGCCCCATCCCAACCTTCCCCAAGGGGAAGGAGATTGATAGCCATGGGAAGCCCCTCCCCAACCCTCCCCAAGGGGCGGGAGTCCCTACTTGCTGTGTTTAAGGGCGTTTGATGTGGCTCCTTCCCCTTGGGGAAGGCTGGGATGTGGCTTCTATGTTGGCTGGTACGCACCCCCGACAACTCTAACGGAGTTGCGTTTACATAGTCCAGAGCTGCGGTTGCCCTCTCCCCTTGGGGAGAGTTGGAGAGGGGCTTCGGCGTTCTATCTCCTGTCCCACTACACAAAGCGAGGGGCCACCCGCCGCTTTCTTCCTACTTGGTGTGGACAGCTGGCGAGGGCCCCTCGGTGTTCATTGTATTAGATTATGGGCATCCTGTCTGACTGGGATGCCATTATGGATTGGGAGAGATAAAGATAATTGCTACGTATAGGGTTATCCCGCTTCCATTGTGACAAGATGAGATTGGCGGGATAGCCCTACGAGGTATATCATAGATTAGTCGGTAAGTATGTTGCGACATTTCTTGACGGCATGCCATAGCCATGCGGCGCAGAGGGCACGAAGAACGAGCGGGCCGTCGACGGGAAAAACGGCGAAGACAAAGGCTGTCTGCGCATTGAGAAGCATGAGGGTCTGGCGGATGTTGACTTCACGCTCCAGAACCATCGAATAATAGCGACTCAGTGCCACCAGCGGCATGCGTACCGCTGCGGCTATTCTACTGCTGATGCTCTTGAACTCAACTGCTGGCTGTGCCGAGGAGATAACCATTTCTCTTTTCATATTGTAATGCTTTAGGTGTTGTTTCTACACGCAAAAGTATTGCAATAGTTTGCACAAAAGGTTCAAAAGCACAACTTTGTTAGTTAAATGTTATCTCGCTATAACAATTGTTAACTAAAACGCGCCTATAATCCACACTTACGCAGCAGTTTGGCTGCGCGGTCGTCGTGCTGGCGATAGGCTCTACGCATCATTTCGACGCCGTCGTTGTAGGAGTATCTCCCGTTGTCGCATCGGCCCTGGACTATCATGTAGCCATAGAGAGCGTCGGCGTCAAAGTGTGGATAGCCGCGGTAGTCGCGCACTATCTCGAGCAGCTGTTGCGCCTTGCGGTCGTAGGCATACGAGTTTAGCCCGATGTAGATGTCTGCCAGATTGACACAGGCCATGGACGTCCTGACCGTGAGGGAGCCGTTTCCCTCTATATCGAGTTCTTCGACCATGTCTTCATAGTATTCGCGTGCCTGTTGATAGTCTTGGCGGCCGTATTTTGGGTCAAAATGCATCAGACCCAATAAGGCGAGCGCCCTGGGCTGATACTCCTGACACCGGCAGAGCAGCTCGTAGGCCTTGTCGTAATCCTCTGCCACCGGCGAGCCATAGATGAGCGCCACCGCCTGGCGGAACATGGCATAGTAATACCCATGCTCTGCCGCTATGGCAAAATAGTGGTATGCCCGTCGGTTGTACCAATCTTGGCTGAAGTGCTCCTCCAGCTGTCCGATCTCATAGTCCTCGTAGTTGGCGAAGCACTCGTCGAAGATATTAGCAAGCCTGAACTCAGCCTTGCCCCTGTCGCTGCCCCTGTAGTCATTGCTGATGAGTATCGCGATGTCGTGGGCTGCGCGGGTGTTGTAGTAGGGCGCGTTGTAGTTGTCGTCGCCTTTGCCGTCCATGAAGTAAACCCACGCCAGCTGCACGAGCACGTCTTCGTAGAGGTCGCTGCCGCCCACGTTGTTGGCTATGGTCGAGACGCAGCGCCTGAGCAGCGTGCGCGCAGTATCATACTCCTCGTGGTCTATCAGCTCGTCGGCCAGTTTCCTGACATTGACATCGTCGAAGCGGAAGTCCAGGTCGATACACATCTTCATGTTGTCTATCATGTACTGCGCCATCCTCTTGCGAGCCGCTACGGGATTGAGTTTGGTCATCATCTTGCCCGCCCTGGGGTGAAATCTGTGGTACGCCTTATCCCACCAGTCCATGGCACGCCCCTTGTCCTGCTCGCATCCCAGGCCTTTGGCGTAGCATCGTCCAAGGATGCCCATGCAGTCGATATTGCCCTGGTCGGCACCTTCACGATAGGCGGCGAATGCCTGGTCGTGGAGCCCCTGCAGAGTCAGTGCCCTGCCTCGGTAGACCCATGCGTCGTCGTAGCCATTGCGGGCGGCGCGGTCGAACCACAGCGCTGCCACCCTGAGGTTGCGCGCCTCGCCGTCGCGACCCTCCATGAACGTCCATCCCCTTCTTACCATCTGGTAGGGAGTCATGCCCTCGGCCTGTCGTGCCACCTCGTCTTCGGGGAAGTAGCCAGCCATTATCTCGTCGATGCCCTCGTAGCCATGGCTCTTTGCCATGAGCAGAAACTGTCGGGCTCCGGCTTCGTCCTTTGCCCATCCTCTGCCGTAGAAGAGGTTGTTGGCGAGGTTTACCATAGCTATCTTGTTGCCCAGGTTGGCAGCCTTGAGATACGCCTCATTGGCTTCGCTCATCCGGTCTTGCTCTGCCAGTATCCAACCGATGTTGCACCAGGCACCATCGTAGTCGCGACTGGCGGCGGCATAGTAGCAGCGCAGCGCCAGTACGTAGTTTTGGTTGTAGCCGTTGGTGCCGTTGGTCCAGTTGCAGCCTCTGTTGAACATATCTACGGTCGTCATGCCTTGCCACTCTTCTTCGGTCATCGGTCCGAACCATTCGCCCATCAGCTGTTGCGCCTTCTCGTGGCCATTGTCGGCTGCTGCCTTGAGGTTGCGGTAGCAGAAATGGAGCAGCGGGGGATTGGCTTGCGCCTCGGCGTGCTGCTTGATGGCGAGGGTGTAGCGGGCAGGGATGTAGCCCTTGTTGGCAGCCTGCTCCAGCCAGTAGCGGGCATTCTTCGGGTTGGCTTCACACCCGAAGCCCGAGCTGTAGAACGAAGCCAGATTGTACATGGACTGCGCATCGTTCATCCGCGCGGCGTGGAACGTCAGGTCATGACACCGCATAGCGTTCTTCGCCGTGCCCCAACCGTGGTAGTAGCAGAGTGCAAGATTGTGGAAAGTGCCCACATAGGGGTCTTTCTGCCACGCCTGCTCATAGAGCCTTACGGCCTCGGCATAGTCCTTGAGGCCGTACTTCTGGGTAGCACTGGTGTAGAGTCGCTTGGCGGCGTCGGCATTGGTCTCGTTGTAGGGGTTGGTAAAGTCGGAAGTGTCCATATATATAATAAGGTAGGAAATAGTTATTTTGACAAAGATAGATATAAATCCCCAACTCGTGGGGATGATGTATGTTAAATATCAATAAAAGGCCCACGCCGATGCTCCTCATTGCGGGGCTGTCGGCGCGGGCCTCTATGCGTGGTGGGGGATTGGACCTATCGGCGATAGGTCTTCAGACCCTGCTGCAGATAGTCGATATAGGCAGCCACATCCTCCTTGAAACCATAGGCATGGTTGAGCGGACGGCCGTCGTTGTCGATGGCGATGTAGTAGGGCTGGGCGTTGGCGCCAAACTTGCTTGCCTGCAGATAGCTCCATTTGTCGCCGACGGTGCGCAGGGTTCGCTGCTGTCCGTTGAGGCTCACCTCGACGGGTTCTGCCAACGGCGTCTTGTCATCTACATAGAGCGAGATGAGTACGTACTGGTTGTTGAGCATATCTGCCACGGTGGGGTCGGTCCATACGGCAGCCTCCATCTTGCGGCAGTTGACGCAGCCGAAGCCGGTAAAGTCGATGAGCACCGGCTTGCCCTGTGCCTTGGCAGCCGCCATTCCCTCCTCATAGGAGTGGTAATGGGCTTCTACGGTCTTGGTGTTGAGGTTGAAGTCCTGGGTGTTGATGGGTGGCACAAAGGCGCTGATGGCCTTGCAGGGCGCTCCCCAGAGTCCGGGCACCATGTAGATGGCGAAGGCTATGGCGCAGAGTCCTGCCATGATGCAGGGCACGGGCATGGGCTTGTCTATCTCGCCGCCCACAGCGTCTTCCTGGAACTTCAGCTTGCCGATGAGGTAGAGGCCCATGGCTCCGAAGATGACAATCCACAGCGAGAGAAACACCTCGCGGTCGAGCAGATGCCAGCCGTACGCCAGGTCGGCGACGGAGAGGAACTTCAGCGAGAAGGCGAGTTCGACAAATCCCAACACGACCTTGATGGTGGTCATCCACGAGCCCGACCTCGGTGCCGACTTGAGCCACGAGGGGAACAGGGCAAAGAGTGTGAAGGGCAGAGCCAATGCCAAGGCGAAGCCCAGCATGCCTATGGTGGGTGCCAGCCAGTCGCCGGTGGTGACAGTCTGCACCAGCAGCAGACCTATGATGGGCGCGGTGCAGGAGAATGATACCAGCACGAGCGTGAATGCCATGAGGAATATCGAGATGAGACCTGTGGTGCTGCTGGCCTTGCTGTCTACGGCGTTGGCCCAACGGTCGGGCAGCTTGATTTCAAACCAGCCGAAGAAGGAGAAGGCGAAGACGAGCAGCAGCAGGAACAGGATGACGTTGAACACGGCGCTGGTGCTGAGCTCGTTGAGCTTGCTCGGGCCGAAGATGGCGGTGATGAGCAGGCCCAGACCCAGATAGATGACGACGATAGACAGACCGTAGGTCATGGCGTCCTTGATGCCCTTGCGGCGGTCGTCCTTGGCACGCTTGAGGAAGAAGCTGATGGTCATCGGGATGATGGGCCAGATGCAGGGCATGACGAGGGCAAGGAGTCCGCCGATAAATCCTACGATGAAGATGTACCACAGCGAGTGGTTGGCTATGTTGGCCTCGCTGTCTAACGCCTCGAGCTGCTCGGTCACGGGCTGCCACCAGAGGGTCTCGGTGCTGGCGGTGACGGGAGCCACGGCACTGTCGGCAGGAGCCACAGTGCTGTCGGCCACGACTGGGGCTGCAGCCTCGGCCACTTCGGCT
>UMBZ01021922.1_pt1 | contig 28879 bp, 28 predicted proteins | sample 1964091 | NCBI WGS metagenome assembly UMBZ01 (sample SAMEA4835954, study PRJEB28245) | human gut metagenome | biome: gut microbiome; material: fecal sample | place: Denmark | collected 2008
GCTACCGCGCCCGGGGACTGCTGACCTTTGTGTGGGGCAACATGACCGAGTTCATCCACCTGTACACCGCCGACCGGTGGGAGGGCGAGATGATAAAGGGCGATGCCTGCGCCGAGGGAGAATTGCAGTGGGTGCAGAAGTCTGAGGTGCAAACGCTGCCCATCTGGGAGGGCGATAAGCTCTTTTTCCGTCTGCTGGAAGAAGAGCACCCCTACTTTTCCCTCAAGCTGGTGTATGACGGCGATACCCTGAAGCAGGCCGTGCTGGACGGCAAACGCATCGTCTGAGCAAGCTGCAAAAAAGAACAAAAAGCATCGGCAGACTCCGCTGGTTTTCTGAGGTTCAGAAGCGGAAGCTGCCGATGCTTTTATTTATGTTCTTTGTTTGTGCGCGGTCATCCGCGCACGGCGTCCTTCATGCGTTTGACGTAGGCACCGATCTGCTCCGGTGCGGCAGTGCCGTACTGCTCCAGCAGCTTGATGATGGCCGAGCCGACGATGGCACCATCGGCGATGCCTGCCATCTTTGCGGCCTGCTCCGGGGTGGAGATGCCAAAACCGATGGCGCAGGGCGTCTTGGTGTTCTCCCGCACCACCTTTACAATGGCGGCAAGGTCGGTTTTGATCTCACTGCGGGTGCCGGTGACGCCAAGGCTGGACACGATATACAAAAAGCCCGGCGCTTCTGCCGGAGGAGTGTAAAAGAAAAACGCCCCGGACAGAAGAAACCTTCTTCTGTCAAGGACGAATAAAGCTTGGCCTTTGATCCGCGGTGCCACCCTGACTTCATGGGAACGACCCCATGCACTTGGCGGGATGCCAACACATCCCCGGCAACTGACGTATGCCCTACGTTGCAGAATACTGTGCGGCAAAAGCACCGCAGTTCCCTGCACCCTCAGCGGTCCATTTCAGGAAAAAGCGACGCAGCGCCGCCTTTTCCTTGACGAACTGTTTCCGGTCTGCTTCTCAGCTGCGCAGGCTCTCTGTACAGGCATGGTTCGCCGTTATCTCCGCTTCAACGGTTTAGTGTATTGAATTTTCCTATATTAAAGCACGGATTTGGGATTTGTCAATACCAAATTTTGCTTTGGGGAAAATTTTACCTATGGCTGAGCCAATACCAGCCCGGATGCTCCTCGCTGCTTGTGATCTGATCCGGGTGCTCAAACAATATTGCATACTGCGCAATTTTTTCATCCGGGATGTCAGGGGCTTCCGCAAAGAACTTTCCGTTTTCAGCGGCGGGATTCTTTGCGCGGGCGGTATTATACAAGATGATATGGTTCGTATCAGATTCGCCCAGATCTCCGATCTCATGGGTCACGATGCCGTCAATGACGGTCAGTTTGCCGTCAAGGAAGCTTTCTTCACCAGCCATCCGTGAAACGAAACAATCATCGATCCAATAAACCGTTCCATCGCCAACATAGCGTGTCATTTGGACGTGTGCTGCCCCGAACGAACCGAAATACTTTGCAGTTGGATTTTCCTGATAGATCCGCTGGAGATTTGCATACAGAGCATCCTCCCGATAAGCCATAGCCTTGCCGCCAGGTTGAAGCTCTGCCTGATAATCGTTCAGTTCATTGCACGTCAGCTCCTGTTGCCAGCCTAGAAGAGCACGCTCCAGATGGATCATCTTATCGCCCAGCACTAATTCGAGTTGTTCCGGCCGAGTCTGCATCTGCTCGATCAGCTGTGGCAGCAGACTGTTTTGAAAACGCTGCTGCAACCGGCATTTCTGGATGCCGATCAAAAGCATCTGTGTCTCTCTGTCTGCTGCTGAAAAATCACAATCTTTCAGAAGATACTTGCAGAAGGTGCAGAGCATCTCAATCGAATCCGTGATGTCTGCGCCAACGATGGAGATCTTATCCTTGTCCGGTCTGTTTCGGTTGAATTCCGACATCCACCGGAATAATTCGTAGTCCTCTTGGGATATCGTAAACTGATCGAACGCATCGGAAAAGGTCATCCGGTTCTGTATCGTTTCGTTTTCGATAAAGCCGCTTGCATAGCCATGCTCCATCAAAAGGACACGCACACCTTTTTTCTCCACAAGATACTTGAATAGCACATTGCGGAACTTTTGGTATTCTACCTTTCGATGAATCTCGCCAAAGATATAGACCTGCGCGTCATCGTATCGGAGCATTCTGGAAAGCCCGGAACCGGTGGAGAGATCGATGATCTGAGCGCTTCTTGGATAAAGTTCAAACACAAGAGCGAAAAGAAGGACAAGAGCAGCTGCGAAAGCGAGGAACCTCTTGCGCAAACTGCTGTTATATTGCGGTGCTTTCATGATGACACTCCTTGGTATTTTATAATGCGGGAAGGCGGTTTTGTTTTACGCTCATACCACGAAAAAATCCACATTATGGTAACGAAAAACGGTTTTTCTGTCATGAAAAGGCACGGCTCTGTCCTATAGAGTGCACTATTTGCGATTTCAACCTAATCGTATTATAATCGCTGTGAGAGCGGATGAGATATTTTGAATAACCAAAAGCCGGTTCGTTTATCTTGGGGGAAATTTCAGATGAATGTATTGATCTGTGATGATGAGTGGCGTGTTACAGAGCAGGTTTCAGAGCTGCTCCAAAAGCATTGCGCAGAAAATGGAATGCAGGTGCGGTTTCACCTGTTTGATGATCCCTGTGCGATCAAAGACCTTGCGGGGTACGATATCGCGATTCTGGATATCGATATGGGAGACTTCAGCGGCATCGATCTGGCGTGGAGACTTCGGAAAGAAAAACCGGGGATCGTGATCATTTTTCTGACCAACTTCATCCAGTATGCGCCGGAAGGGTTTGAAGTACAGGCGTTTCGGTATCTTTTGAAAACCAATATGCAGGAAAGACTGGTATTCTATTTTGAGGATGCAGTCAAAGAAGTGGTCCGAAAAAAACAAATCATTACGATCTCCGTCAATTCGGAATTGATCGATATTCCGGTAAATCATATTCTCTATCTGGAGTCAAATCTGAGGATCGTTATCATGCACCTGATCCACGACGAACGGACCGAATATCGGTTTTATGGAAATATGACAGATTTATCGGAAAAGTTGGAAGACCTTGGGTTTCTGCGTATCCAAAAGTCCTTTCTGGTAAATATGGAGTACATCGAACAGATGCAGTATGAAAAGGTGCACTTACGCGGAGGGATCGTTTTGCCCTCAAGCGCTAAAAGCCACAAGGAATTAAAACAGCATTACTTGAAGTGGAGAGGGAAAAATCGATGGGCGATCTCTTGAGCTTTCTTTATACGGTGGTCGATACACTGTCTTTGATCTTCTTTTTGGATGCATTTGCCCAAAGACGATGGGATAATTGGAAGTTTATGTTGGGCATCGGGTGCCTTGTTGCTCTGAATTTCTGGATCCTGCAAGTTCCGCTTGTTTTCTTTGGCCGAGATCCGGCTGTAAAGATCGGCATGATCCTTTTGTCGTACACATTGAGCGCAAGAGCATTGTATAGAGAGATCTCCAGCGGAATGCTGCTGCTCTTAGTCTGTATAGAATATCTCATGACCTACTGTTTGTCTTTTGGGCTTGGCATGGCAGGTGCTTTTATCTGTGGAATGGACGGAGCGTCCTTTCGAACAAGTTTTCCGCTTATGATAAGCTATGGAGTTATCAACTATTCGGCAGAGCTTTTTCTGGCATACACATTTCGAAAGCTTATGCGGAGAAGAAGGAGCTTGAGAACCCCCAACAAGCTGACGGGCGTAAAATCAGGTCTTTATTTTTTGTTTCCGGGAACATCTTTTGTGATGCTGGTGCTTTTGCTGTACATGACGACTGGTAAAAGCGCAAGCGAAATGGTGATTGCTGCGGTATGCGGTTTGATTTTTGCCGCAAATGTGGCAGTGCTGTATCTTTTGGAACGAATGGAAAAGACCGTTGAAAATCAGGAAAGAGTTTTGGCGCTGGAACAGCAGCTCCAGTTTCAGGCTAAAAATATGGAAGCCGCTAGTCAGCTCTATACGGCTCAGCGCCATAAGGTACATGACTTTCAGGCACATCTCAATACACTTCAAGATCTTTTGCAAAATCAGGAATATGATGCGGCAGAGCAATATTTGAATTCTGTATCCAAGGAACAGACAGACCGATCGTTCCTCGTCAACTCTCACCATGCGATCTTGGATGCACTGTTCAATACGAAAGCAACGGAAGCGATCCAGAAGGGGATCGACATTGATTTCGAGCTGAACGATTTATCGGCTCTGCCTTTTGATGTATCGGATATGGTCGTCCTGTTTTCCAATCTGCTGGATAACGCCATTGAAGCCTGCGAAAAAATCGAGGGCGATCGGGTGATTCGGGTTTCTGCAGTGTTAAAACAAAGCTTTTTGTTTTCTGTTCGGAATACGACCCTTCCGGTCGAAATAAAAAATGATACGATCCAGACGACAAAGCCGAATGCAAGTCTTCATGGATTCGGGCTTTCCAATATAAAACTTATTCTGAACAAGTATCACGCAGACTTTGTTATGGACTATGAGGATGGATGGTTTCAGTTTACCGGAGAGATCGAAGCGCAGGTGAGGAAGTAGTGTATTTGATATGGGAACCGTTCTGACCAACTTGCACTGCTTGCAGCGAATGCGAACGCCTTTCGAATTGCAAAATGCTTTTTCAGTTGCTATACTGGGCTTACCAAATTTTTTTCGGGAGGACGCCGCAGTGACTGTACAGACAATGCAAATCGGGAACAGACCTTGCCGTATTTACGGCGAAGCCCATGCAGAATACCTGTTGCTCCAAATGACCGGCGAACACGAGCTGCAAAGCATGGAAAGCGAGATTACCGCTATTGCACAGAGTTCGCACCACTTTTTGTTTGCGGCCATCCCGGTGGAAAGCTGGAACGATGCACTTTCCCCGTGGAAGTCTCCTGCAGTGTGGGGAAAGCAGGGTTTCGGTGGCAATGCTGCGGACACCCTGCGCTTTCTGATGGAACAGGTCATCCCCATACTGAAGCAACAGTTTCCTCTCCCGGAAAACGTCAAAATCATTCTGGGCGGCTACTCGCTGGCGGGATTGTTTGCGCTGTGGGCATCCACCCAGACCGATTTGTTCTACGGTGTCGCCGCTGCCACCCCCTCGGTGTGGTTTCCGGGCTGGATGGAGTTTGAACAGCAGCACCCGATACAGGCACAGCGCGTTTATCTGAGCCTTGGCGACAAGGAGGAACGCACGAAAAACACCGTCATGGCTGCGGTGGGCGATAATATCCGCACTCTGCACAGTCGGCTTACCGCGCGTGGCGCAGACTGCACCCTTGAATGGAACAGCGGCGGACATTTCAAAGACGCTGACCTGCGCACAGCAAAGGCGTTTCGCTGGATGATGGAGGAACACACATGACCATTCGCGTTTGCGAAGCAATGAACGCCCCAGTGGGGCGTTTAAGCGACAGAACGGTTTGCGAAGCAAATGGAGGGGTCTTGCCCCGACAAGTTCTGATCGATGCAGACGGCTGTCCGGTCGTCGATCTGACTTTGCAGATTGCAAAGCGGTTTGTCGTTCCGGTCATCATCCTGTGCGACACCGCTCACCAAATCGAGCGGGAAGGTGCGCAGACGTTGGTGTTCGATAAAGGGGCTGACAGCGTAGACTTTGCGCTGGTGAACCGGGTAAAACCGGGGGATGTGGCCGTGACACAGGACTACGGGCTGGCGAGTATGTGCCTTGCTAAGTGCGCACGAGTGCTGAACCAGAATGGTCTGGAGTACACCGCCGACAACATAGACGCCCTCATGCTGCGGCGTTATGAAAACAAAAAGCTCCTCCGTGCCGGAAAGCACCCCAAGGGGAGCCCAAAGCGGACGAAGGAGCAGGATGTCAGGTTTGCGGATACGCCTGAGAAGATTCTGAGCAAAAAATATTGATACATTCTTTTTAATGGCTGGAGAACATAAAAAGGCACCAGCCTGAGCTGATGCCTTTTGTTGGCGGAGATGGTGGGATTCGAACCCACGTGCCCGGTTAAGGACAAAACGATTTCGAGTCTTTGAAATTGTTGGATGAAGCTGGTCCCGCGCGGCCGTCATTGGCAGCTGAGGGCATTTTTGTAACCTCAAAAAAGGCACGTCACACCGCAATTTGCAGGCAAATTTCAGCCACTTTTTGCGAAATGACGTTAGAAAAAGCCTTTTTCACACGGGGCGTCAGCGACTGCATTTCAGGTGTAGTTGTGTTAGATGTCCGTTATTACAATTCGCATTTTGATTCGTTGGCAACAACTGCGAATTGTATATCGCAAATAAGCTGTTTGGATTGAAAGCTGCCGTTAAACTTGCGATTGAAATATGCAGTGCTGCCGTTGCTGTGCCAGCTCACAGCAGGCTTCCCTGTCTGAACGCAGCGTTTCCCGAAAGCCGGGAAATGCTGCGTTTTCTCTTGCCCGCATTGGGCTGAAAGGGAAGCCGCCATGTCAACATTCCGCGTCAATAAAAACGTCAACTACACCGTTATGAGCAACCACCACCTGCAGGATAAGAGGCTGTCCCTGAAAGCCAAGGGACTGCTGTCCTATATGCTCTCCCTGCCGGACGACTGGGATTACAGCCTGAAGGGGCTGACAATTGGTTGCAAAGATGGTCTGGACAGTGTACGCACCGCTGTGCTGGAACTGGAAGAACACGGCTACGTCCGCCGTCAGAAAGTCCGCAATGCCAAAGGGCAGATCATCGACTACGATTATCAGGTCTACGAATCGCCTGTCGAGGACGCTCCTGCCGTTCCCGGCAAGGAAGGCGAGCCGTCGGCCCCGTCCGCATCCAAAAGTCCGAAAAGCCGCATGAAACCTCGTTCTTCACCATTTTTGGATTTTCCAAATTTGGCTGAGCCCAATTTGGAAAAGGCAACGCAACAAAATACTAATAAACAAAATACTAAAAGACAAAGTACTAATCTATCAGGGCAGACAGGCAAAACAGCGGATTTTGACCAGATGGAAGCACAGGTTCGGGAGGAGTTCCGGGAACGGCTGGAGATTGACACCCTTGCCCAGCGGTATGACCCCGACAAGCTGGAGGAGCTGCTGGACAACATTGTGGAGATGTACTGCTGTCCTCGGCAGACCCAGTACGTCGGCAAACAGCCGCAGACGACCAAGGCCATCCGGCTGCGGCTAGACAAGCTGACCAGTCAGCACGTTGAGTACATCTTCGATGTGCTGTCCAACACCACCCAGCCCATCAAGAACATCATGGCCTATCTGCGCACCACCATCCTGAACGCACCCACCACGATGGAGCACTACTATCAGGCGCAGGGCAACTGGCTGACCGCACAGAATCGGAAAAAGTAAGCGCTGTTTTCCACAAAGAACGCAGCACCTGTTGAAAATGCAAAGGAGAATTTTCATGAAAAGCACGAACGCCGTCCGCACCGAGATCCATTACGCACAGGTCGGGGAGTATCAGCTGCCCCTGCTCACCCTGCCGCAGACCGATGATACCGAACCGCTGGGCAAGTATGGCCGGATGCGGCTGGCCTATCTCAAGAATCAGCGTCCTGTGCTGTACAACCGGATGTTGCTGAACGGTACGCTCTGGCCGCATTTGCAGGATGTCCAGAAAACGGCCTGCAAGTGGCTGGAACGCACAATGACCACTCTGTTAGACAAGTACCCCGCGCCGGACAAAGAGCGCGCACAGCTTCTCTGGGTGGCGCACATGAATGGGCTGAAAGCGCAGGCTGAAGAAGTGGTGGTGAGGGAAGTCGTGTATGCAGAATGAAACCACGATTCATCTTGTCTATCCATCCAAACATGATATAATGGAACAAAGGAGCGTGATACCATGAGCCCAATCGAAGTCCCTGCAAAAATCCAGTTGGTCGAAAAACGTGAAACACGCACAAGCCGTGGAATGCTCTCAAAGGGCTGGTATCGCGTGGATGACCAGCTTGTTATGGTCAAAGGCAACTCTATCACAGAGGCTGGAACGGCTGGATATGAGCCATATTCTGAGGTGATGGCATCGCTGATTGCGCAGGTTCTGGGTCTGTCTCATGTGGAATACGCCCTGATGCCTGCCAAACTCTTTCCCGACATTCAGACCTATTCCTGCGATGTGGTCAGCGTCTGCCCCAAGTTCACAACGGACGATGAACAGCTGTATCATTTTGCAGACTTGGCTGATGCTCATTTCCTTGCCAGCGGTCGAGCCGCTTCACCGGAAGCATTGTTCCAGTATGCGATAGAACTATATGGTAAGAAGTGGCTTTATCAAATGCTGGCATTTGACGCCTTTATCGGCAACGAAGACCGCCACGAAAACAATTTTGATGTGATCGTCCGGGATGGAAAAAATTATGCTCCGCCTATTTACGACAATGGCGGTAGTCTGCTTGCGTGGGCAACGGATGAAGAATTGACCGACACGAAGCTCCGTTATCAGTTCGACAAAGCCAAACCGGTCCGCAGCCACCACGCCCAGCAGATCAAGCTGATCGACGAGCCTGTGCTGCCTGTGGGTGATCTGGATACGCTGTATACAGAAATCATTCAGGCTATTTCGCCTATTCTTGCATTGTTGAGCGAAAAAAGAGCATCTGCGATCCGTCAGTACCTGAAATACCGTCTGCACTATCTGAAAGCTGCCATGGGGTGATAAAATGGCCTATCTGAAATTGATGATGGATGAAAAAGAAATTGCACACCTAAGCGAAGATGGGCAGTCTCTTTGCGCAAATAAGGGCGTGCCGCAGTACAGCCTTCCACTGAACCTTTTCATCGGTGACAAACGTGAAGTTCCATTGGTCGATGTGGTGGTTTGGGCAAAGAAGCGTATTTTTCCGAAAAATCGGATGGACTGCAAGGAAATCCTGAAAATGATGGGCCTGCCTGATTACAATGCTTGGGAAATCGTCAAACGCACCAACGCCTGCCTAATGGAAGACCCCTATTGGCTGCGATTCAGCGAGGATGAAACCTTTGAGGATACCACGCGAGGACGAGCCAGAAGGATCATGAATGAAAATTAGAAAACCAGTTGATGTTAAAAAGCCAAATCTTACCGTACATCCTGTACTGCTTGAGATTTGGTTTTTTTCTTAAGCAATGCAGACGTATATACATCTGCGCACTTGTTGGGGGATTTCAAATCCTGTAATCATCACAATGCGTGATGTCGGCGTCTTCCTACGGAGCACTGAAAAAGCGTTGCGTTTTTTCGCTTTTAGCAGTATAGTTTTATCAGAAGACACTCTCGATGTTTTAAAATACAATTGAGGTAAAAAATGGAAAAAACCACATCTGTATCGCAACGGTTTATTACTGCCTTGCTCTGTGTTAGTTTGCTGATAGGACTGTTACCATTTTCTGCACTGCGCGGATACGCCAGTAAAGAGCAGCGCCCAACCATCGGTGAAATGGGTGGCTATTTACAAGGTGCTTTGCAGACCATTGAAAAGACCTATGCGGAAAGGAAGTTCACAGCCGCACAGGGATACGGTTTTGCAGCAGAGCAAGCAAACAACCTTTCAGATGTTCTTCGGGGCGAAAAGGCGGTTGTTATCGGAGATAACAACGCCAAAAATGGCGCAGACCGTAAGATCCTCAACCGTGACGGAACAACAACTTATATTCAGGACAAGTACTATTCCACTGCCAGCGGCTCTGTGAATGCCGCCTTTGACAGTGTTACTGGAGATTACCGGTATCTCACGTCCGACGGAACGGCGATGTGGTTGGAGGTTCCCTACGACCAGTACGATGACGCGCTCCGCCTGATGCAAAAGAAAATCAGCGACGGCAAGGTTCCGGGTGTGACTGACCCGTCCGAAGCAGTGAATTTTGTACGGAAGGGGAAATACACCTACAAGCAAGCGCAGAACCTTGTTAAAGCCGGAAACATCGACTCTTTGAAGTACGATGCCACAAATGGAGTGATCACAGCAGCAGGAGCTTTTGGCATTAGCTTTGCACTGGACTTTGTTTCCTGCAAAATGAACGGAGAAAACTTTAAGGATGCCACAAAAAATGCGGCGCTGAATGGTCTCAAAGCTGGTGGCTTTGTTTTTGCCACCTATGTGATCTCTAGCCAGCTTGCCAAAAGCGGTCTGAAATCTGCACTTCAGCCTACCACAGAAGCTATTGCAAAATCTCTGGGCAAAGGGGTCTCTACTGCGATTCTCAATGCGTTCGGCGAGAACACCTCCGCGCTTACCGCAAGTCAGATCACAACGCATGTTGCAAATATTCTTCAAAATCAGATCATTACATCCGGCGTTATCGTTGTTGCGCTGTCCGTTGGCGATATTATGGACTTGTTCCATGGCCGAATCTCCAAGGAACAGCTTTTGAAAAATCTGGTCGTCACCATTGCATCTGTGGCGGGCACAACAGCCGGCGGCATCGCCGGTGGTGTGGTCGGCTCTGCGCTTTTGCCCGGTGTCGGAACCACTGTAGGCACTTTTGTGGGAGGCATGGCCGGAGGTGCGGCATCCGGCTATGTGAGCAATGCACTTCTCAGCAAGATCTATGCTGGCGATGCCCAGCAGATGTACGATATTATTTCTGAGCAATTCCGGGTCCTGAGCACGGATTATCTCATCAATGAAGCCGAAGGAACTGCAATTACACAACAACTTCAGCGTGCCCTGACCGGAGACACCCTAAAAGAAATGAATTCCAGTGAAGACCGCACGGCCTTTGCTTTGAATCTAATGGAACCGCTTTTTGAGGAAACGGTTCGGGCACGCGCCAAGATTACACTTCCGACAGAAGATGAGGTACGCACCGAAATGAAAACATCCCTGCAGGAAATCGTATACATACACTGAGGAAAAGAGGAATTCACATGGAGGAAAAACGCTATCTGCTCAACCTTCTTGCACAGTTTCCAAACGTGAAGGAAAGCAAAATTCAGTATTCAAAAATTCCCGTTGATGCGCTTTCGTTTGTGAAATTATGCCGTCTGCTCTCAGAAAACGGACGTGTTCTTGAAACAGACGAAACCGCACACTCGGTCATTGCTGCGCTCTCGGCATCGCCCACCAGCATGAATGAGGGCGTTGCCGCTGTGCTTCTGCTGGATAAAACCCTGTATCTGGCAACCTACGCAAAAGAAGGCCTATTCAAGCAGCATACCGCCGAAAGAATCATTCAAAGAATAACGGAGCTTGTAAACTAATGCAGAATATGGAATCTACTAAGAAAAAGCTGCCAATGGTATGGATCGCAGCAGGCATTATGGTTGTACTCCTGTTTTGCGTAGGATTGACCTTTGCACTTGCGGTTTTGCCCTTGCAGAAAGCGACCAATGCCTATAACATGGCTGTCTCAGAATACAATGTGCATGCCGATGCTTACAATGCACTGATTGGAACCACTTCTGTTGCAAATCTTGATGGCTTTCCATCTTCTGCTGACAAGCTAAGCACGGTAGATGCAAATTTGTCCGCAGTTGTCCACTCGTTTTTTAACGGAAACTCCGCCAAAAAGACACAAACAGACATTCAGACTATTCGGGAACTTTCTGGCTATCTGGAAGAGAACGGCCGCATCCTGAAGCAGATCACCGCTCCTTCTGGAGAATGGGTCATGAACCGGCTCAGAAACGTGGACGATGTTCTTGAGATTCAGGCAGTTACGCCCGACAACGATCCAAACGGATTGCTGAACAAGGAAAACGGCGGCTATACCGCCTGCATTTATTTCACAGCTACTGGTATCAATGTGGAGGGAACCTCTCCGGTTTCCAAGGGTTCGGATGGCGGTGGTGCCATTGAGGTATATGGGACACTGGGGGATGCAGAAGCGCGGTGTCAATATCTGCACGGCTTCGATAATACCATTCTGTATACTGGTTCTTATGCCATCGTTGGAACGATGGTCATTCGTGTTTCCTACATCTACACGGAGGCTGAGCAATATGAAATGACAGACAGAATTGTAAAAGAATTTACCCGGTTAGAAACAACATGATGCAGAGTGGAATTCTAACACTCGCCACAATGTCTAAATCGTCAAAGCGGATAATACTTCCGCAGTATATTTTTGAAGGCTGGAGAAATCCAGTCTTCTTTTTTCATAAGCGTAAATTGCAGCTTCTTGTAAAATTCAAATTCCACGATTTACGCCAATCTGGTAGTGATAAACGTCGTTCCCATAAAGCAGGTTCTGAAGTGGTTGGGACACAGCACATTTTCTACCACCGCTGGCATCTACGCACACTTCGATTACAAAAACAAGGAAGGATCATCGTTGAGGCGCTTCTACAGCACCCCAAAAAGCGTTTTGCAAAAACGCGCAGCCTGCATCGGCACGATGCAGTTCAAGGGTTTGGGATTTCCCAACAAGCATTTTGAAATTGGATTTTGAAAAATCCAATTCAAAAATCGCAAGTTGGTACCAACTTGCACTGCTTGCCGCGAATGCGAACGCCTTTTGAATTGCAAAATGATGTTTCAGTTGCTATACTGGGCTTACCAAAATTTTTTCGGGAGGACGCCGCAGTGACCGCACAGACAATGCAAATCGGGAACAGACCTTGCCGTATTTACGGCAGGGCTAATGCAGAATACCTGCTGCTCCAAATGACAGGCGAACACGAGTTGCAGAGCATAGACCATGAAGTGGCTGCTATTGCACAAAGCGGCCGGAACTTTCTGTTTGCGGCCGTACCCGTGGAAAGCTGGAATGATGCACTTTCTCCGTGGAAGTCTCCTGCCGTGTGGGGGAAACAAGGTTTCAGCGGCAAGGCTGCGGACACCCTGCGCTTTCTGACGGAACAGGTCATTCCAGTGCTGAAACAACAGTTTGAACTCCCGGAAAACACCAAAATCATTCTGGGTGGCTACTCGCTGGCCGGACTGTTTGCACTGTGGGCATCCACCCAGACCGATTCGTTCTACGGTGTCGCCGCTGCTTCGCCCTCGGTGTGGTTTCCGGGCTGGATAGAGTTTGAACAACAGCACCCGATACAGACGCAGCACATTTATCTGAGCCTTGGCGACAAGGAGGAACGCACGAAAAACGCCGTCATGGCTGTGGTAGGTGATAACATCCGCACCTTGCACAGCCGACTTGCAGAGCGTGGCACAGACTGCACGCTTGAATGGAACAGCGGCGGGCACTTTAAGGACGCTGATTTGCGTACCGCGAAAGTCTTTCGGTAGACGATGGAGGAAAGCCGATGAATATTTTGATCGATGCAGACGGCTGCCCGGTCGTCGATCTGACGTTGCAGATTGCAAAGCGGTTCGGCATCTCGGTCATCATCCTGTGCGACACCTCTCACCAGATTGAACGTGAAGGTGCGCAGACGCTGGTGTTCGATAAAGGAGCTGACAGCGTGGACTTTGCGCTGGTCAACCGGGTAAAGCCGGGTGATATTGTCGTAACGCAGGACTACGGGCTGGCGAGTATGTGCCTTGCTAAATGCGCACGAGTGCTGAATCAGAATGGTCTGAAATACACAGTCGACAACATTGACGCGCTCATGCTGCGGCGATACGAAAACAAAAAACTCCTTCGTGCCGGGAAGCATCCCAAAGGGAGCGCAAAGCGAACGAAGGAGCAAGATGTCAAGTTTGCAGATGGGCTTGAGAAGATTTTGAGCAGTAACCGTTGATACATATATTTTGAAGGCTGGAGAAATCCAGCTTTCTTTATGGTGGTATAGTGGAAACTGTCTGGGTAAATATGTACAGCATCTTTACCCAGACAGTACCTTTACGTTTGAAATTACTAGACTCCCAGTTCCTGCTTGATATATTCAAGACTTCTTGGCGTTGCGCGCTGTTCTGAAAAGCCTGCTATGACCGCTTGCATCGTTTCTGAACTCCAATATAATTTCAAAATCTTCTTTGCACGGGTGATTGCTGTATAAAAAATCCCGTGCGTTATTTTTTCTGCATTGCTGCTAGGAATAATTATCTTTACAGCATCATATTCCAAACCTTGCGCCTTGTGGATAGAAATGGCATAGGCAAGCTGAAACGGTACCACCGTCTTTTTGCGCAGTTCTTCGTTGTCCTCCGTTTTGCTATCCTCGTAGGCATAAACAGAAAAACGTATCCGTGTGCCTGTTGGAGTGCTTTGAACAAACTCAATTTCTTCATTCCGGCAGTCGTTTTCGGTCAGAAAGCGCTCTACGTCCATTGTAAAGAGAATCCGATCAGCCTCTTTCTGGATTGCAGCGATGCGGCCTTTCAGGTTGTTGTACAGAGAGGGGAACCGTCGGGTCTCATTGAACAGCACCGGATCGCCAACCTTATAGCGCCATTCCTGCCAGATATAGGCAGGGTTGTTGGGATTGGCACTCTGGAAATAATTGTTCATATTATTCAGACCAAATTTTCCATCATAGTTCAAGCAGAGGACTACTTCGTCCTCCGCCAGCTGTGTGAAAACATTCTCGCCAAGGTCCTCCGAGAACGGGCCGTTAATCACAAGTTTTTCGGTAATGAATGTTCTCCGGTTCCGCACCTCGCTCCAGAGATCCTTGAGGGTTGCGTCTTTTGTGCGCCAAGTATCCAGAAGTTCAACCATTGCACCATCGGTCTGGATGATGTCCTTTGCATAAAAAAACCAGTTTCCAAACTCGATTGCTTCGATCTGATAAATATCTCCTGCCAGCACCAGAAACGTATCTGGCTTTATTTTTTGAAGAAACAGCTCCATTGTACGGTTATCGATGGTGCTGCATTCATCCACAAAAATGATGTCATAGTCCGGCTGCTCTCTCTGCCGCGCAAAGCGGTCAATGCTGCTGAACACCGCTCCTGCGCCCGGATTGTTGATCCTTCGTTTCAGGTTTTGCAGCGCTGTATGCGTTTTGGCCAGAAATAGTTTATTCTTTGTGCTCATCAGATCCGAAAGGTAATTCATCAGGGTGGTTTTTCCGGTTCCTGCCGCACCATAGATTAGCAACAGCCGCGACTGCACAAAGGCATTCTTCACTGCTTTTACCTTGAGTGGATCGGTAAAAGAGGCTTCATTCTCGCGCAGAAAGTATGCATTGAACGCTTCCTGACCATTGTTCTTGCACTGCGATACGGATAAAAGTCTTTTAAGAATACTGAGCGTTGATTTTTCATAGGCGTCGATATAATACAGTCCGTCCTTGTTTTTTCGAATCTCGTATCCCTGATTTTGCTCCCATTCATCTAGACTTTCATTATATTCCGCCACTCTCTGCGGAAAGGCCTCAGTTCCCGCCGGGAAATACAGCTCCCCGGTGCGTACAATCTGCTGTTTCAGGTACAGATAAGGCCACGCTTTGTGGCAGCGTTCCCTTCCGACGGCACGGGTCAGTACGCTGGTAAGGCCTAGTGCGTTTGTTTTACTGCCCACCAAATTAGATATAAATGGGCTCTTGTCAAACGGTGCGCACTTTTTGGAGAGCAGAAGTTCCGGACAGGCTGCCCAGGTATTGTTATGGTAAACAGGGTAGACTGCCTCCAATGTTTCCTCCCGCAGAGGCAGCAGGAGATAGCGAATCACATTCCCGCCCGGCTTCGCGGTTTCCCGCCGATAGTCATCGTGTAGTCTGGTAATGATTTCCCGGAATATATGGGTATTAGTTTTTTCATAAACCTTGTCCAGCAGTTCAGAAAAATTAATCTCCTTCAGGTCAATCAGATCCAGCAGGCTAAGACCAGTTTTCGTCAGAAAATCCATTAGTTCGCGGTATTCACCATAGTTTGAACTCAGCTTTGCCGGCATTTTCAGAATCGCCGCTAGTCGGTTCAGGCAGCGCGGATCGATGGATACTTTCCATTGGGTGACTACCTTGATGGGCGATGTCACATCCCACAGGGTGAGAAAAGTATTGATGTACTTAATCTGTACGGAATAATACGTTGTGATGCGCTCTCTGGTATAAACTGTAACACGATTGTATTTGGTTGCATAGATACCGGTCAATTGCAGCGTCACCTCATAGTAACGCTTTCCTTCCACATAAAACGGTTCCTGCTTTTGCACATAGTACCGCACATTGCTCCACGAACTCTTGGCATCATCGCTCTGCTGAACCGTAGCGGCGGCCATGGCATAATATTCTTGATCTAGCGTGTTGATTCGCAGCGGAAATTTTTCCAATTCCTTCAGAACGGAAAGGTCGTAATCTCTTTGCAAAAACTCCCGAATGCTCCACAGAAAATCATAGTATTTGAGCATTAGCCGTTCTGACTGGCCTTCTTCTGGGATATGCAGATTCACCAATTGCATTCCCTGATAAAAATCGCTCAGATATTTTGTGTTCCGGTCCAGAAGTGCTTGTTCCCACGCCAGACGGATGCTTGTTGCGCCCGCTGTCTGTTTCAGGCTGTTCAGCAGCAATGCCGCCGCGCTCAAATCATTCATGCGTGTAAGAAGCCGCATGGACAGTTTGTCCCGCGTCTGCTTCTGGGGGGAAAAATTTATGAGATACTCTTCAATCTGTTCATCGCAGTCTTTTATCAGTCGGATGACATTCTCGACGGTATAATCATCCGTCCGCAGCGTGTTGATATATGCATGATGATCCGCAATGTGGTCCAAAGCTCGGCAAAACGCATTGACGCTTTCATCGGTGTCCAGAATTTCACTCTCAGGGGAAAATGTTATCGTATAGCTGTTCTTTGAAAAATCGATGGAATTAAGGAACTGAACGGACATATAGCGCCAGAACACCCGTCTTTTTCCTCGTTCCTTCGGATTTAATACCACAAAAAGAAGGCCGGGGTCACGTGTTACCTCGTTGCAGATAAATGCGGGAAAGGCCAGATCCGGAAGCAGATATTTTATAGCGCCGTCCTTTGGGGTATAGTTTTTTGTCCCTTTTATCTGCACATAGAAGCATTGCTTCGGGCGGCGATCCAGATCGGGGTCCGGCACAAATTCAAGCGTACCGTCATGGTTCGGCCACTTATCGTTGGATGAAAAGTCTGTATTGATTTTTCCTTCCGCGTACAAAAAACTGTTGAGCGTATTAACCGCCGCTACATCTTCTTCTGAACGCTCCGTATGGGTTTTGATGTGCTGTTGAACCAGTTCCCTTTTCTGCTCTAGCATTTTTACCTCCCTGTACAGCGATGGTTGAAAGCAACCGTGTCTGTTCACTCTGACTCACTTGATGCTACTGATAGCGAAAAATTTGCCGAAAATATTTTGTGGAAGATTTTAACAAATAAGTAGCAAAGCGTCTCCACCTAATTCTATTTCCTCATACCCTATTATACAGAAAAAGGGTTACCAGTGGTAGTCTTACACAGTGAAAAATTGGCAGCGGGACGAAAAACGCATTAAAAATGTTTTGATGAGGCAGTGCTTAATACACTTCTCTCATCTTACTGAAAGCTCGGTGGATAATTCAAAAATCTCAACACAGTTAGGCAGCATTTGCGCACGATTGTTGAATGAATCTGATTTTTGGCTTATAAGGCAATAGAATCCATATATCTATTTGTGACTTTTTTGTTGACTTTTGGAGACACGAGTGCATTTTGGTCGTCCAACTGGGTTCGTATATGAAGGCTTCTTTTTCTGGCTAATATCAATTTGAATGATTAATCTTGGTTATAGGTTATAAGTTGTGGGTGTAGAATAGCCTTTCTTGTCGGCCACCTATTGAGGGCATCTTTTTTCAAGACCACTTTCAACTTCAGGCACCGCCATTGCTGCAAAGTCTCCCCTCCATCGGTCGCCCCGCAGACCGATGTTATTTTAAACGAATAGCCACATCAACTATATTTTCCAAGAACTTTTTAACAAATTTCTTTTTCAGGGTGATTTTTGGCCTTTCTCGATGCCTACCAATTAGAGGGACAATTTTTCGGAAGCCTTAAATTCCGAGGATTTTCTATATAACTCCGTTCTTTGAAAACAGAATAGCTCAATCGTCCGGTACTTCACAAAAGGTACTTCTGTAATTCGCAGCCCGGTCATAACGAAGACGGGGTGGCTGAAATGCCAATGAAGCGGTGCAAGCCCGCTGCTGGACGATTCCCCACTCCTAGGGTGCCGAGGGCGAATATGGGAGACCCATATCATATTGACGCAGATGGGCTGCAAGCCTATCTGCGATGCGAGAGCTGGAATTGCTGCCAGTTCTCTTTACATTGTCACCTGACCGCAGCCTTGCTGCAAAAGATGACACACTTTTTGACCTTAGACTACTTATGCTGAGGGAGTGCCTATGAAGTTTAACAATGCCTATTCCCAGATGTTTCCCGGTTACCCCGATGCCGTCAGCCTTCAGCAGGCTGCGGAGATGCTTGGTCTGAACCGCACACGGTCGGGGAACTGATCCGTTCCCGCCGCCTGTTTGCGCTTAAAATCGGCCGCACCTATCGTATCCCGAAGCTGAGCGTGATTGAGTTCCTGCTCACCGGACAGAGCACCTTCCCGGCTGGAAATCCGCCGCTGGATGTGGTATGCTGTGGGTGCAGCAACGGACAGCACGCCTGTTGACCCAAAGGAGGTTTATGATGAAAACTACAGGGTCTGTCCAAGAGAAAAATGGACGTTTCTATTTCGTGATCAATCTTTATGATGCCAACGGAAAGCGGAAGATCAAGTGGATCTCCACAGGTCTGACCGTCCGGGGCAACAAGCGCAAGGCGGAATCCATGCTCCGGGAAGTATTGCTCCACTATGATGAGACCGGGGAGCTGCCCACAGGGCGGGGCGGAGCCTACGAAAAAGTAGATGCTAAAACCGCCAAGCCCTTGCCGCAGCCTCTCCAACCCGTCAACAAGTCGGAGATGCTGTTTCTGGACTATCTCAACGAGTGGGTGCAAGTCCACAAGGCATCCATCCAGCCTGCAACCTTTATCAGCTACAATCGGATGATCACCGGGCGCATCACGCAGTATTTTGAGCCGCTGGGCTTGAAGCTGTGCGAGGTCACGCCGCAGGTGCTGGATGAGTTTCAGGAGAAGATCTTGCTGGAGGGCTACACCACCAACACGGTCATTCACTACCACGCCATCTTCGGTAAAGCGTTCAAGGATGCCGCCCGCAAGGACTATCTGGAAACCAACCCGATGCTGAAAGTTGACCGCCCGAAGAAGAACAGCTTCCGGCCCAACTTCTACTCCAAGGATGAAGTCCAGCAGCTGCTGGAAGTATCGCAGGATGACCCCCTGCACCTGTGCATCCTCATTACAGCCTACTACGGTCTGCGCCGCAGCGAGGTGCTTGGGCTGAAGTGGTCGTCTATCGACTTTGAGCGCAAGTCCATCACCATCAATCACAAGGTGACGGAACAGTTGGTGAACGGCAAGTACGTTCCTGTGGTCAGCGATGTGATGAAGAACAAGACCAGCTGCCGTACCCTGCCGCTGATCCCGGCTGTGGAAGAAGAACTTCTGAAGCAGAAGGAAAAGCAGCAGCTTTACCGCAAGCTGTTCAAGAAGAGCTACAGCACTGAGTACCTGGATTTCGTCTGCACCGATCAGGAAGGCAAGCTGATCCGCCCGAACTTCGTGACGGAGCACTTCGACTGGCTGCTTCGGAAGTATAGCTTGCCCCGCATCCGCTTTCACGATCTGCGCCACAGCTGCGCCAGCCTGATGGTGATGAACGGCGTATCTATGAAGCAGGTTCAGGAATGGCTGGGGCACAGCACCTTTTCTACCACCGCTGACATCTACGCACATCTCGATTACAAAAGCAAACAGGGGTCTGCTGGGGTCATTGCGAACCTTCTGGGAGAATCCAAACTCCCCAAGTAATTATGGATTTATCGTTCATGTATAAAGCATACTGTGATGAGGAAAAAGCGGTCTTTCTTTGCTTGATGCAAAAGAAAAAGTCGCAGGTTCGTTTGAATCTGCGACTTCTGGCGGAGATGGTGGGATTCGAACCCACGTGCCCGATTAAGGACAAAACGATTTCGAGTTTTTCCTGCTTCACGGTACTTGGTGGAAGATAGAGGCAGTTAGCCGAACTTACCAGAAGATACGAACCATCGAATTTACGCTCAAAATTTCATCAAAATCCAAAATCACTAGGCTCCATGCGGATTTGAACCCACTTTCCAAAACGCAGAAAAATCTGCTTTTTGGAGAGAATTAGGAGAGATTTTACGCCCTTTGGAGAGAACGGGCGAGAGAGATTCCCGGAGCCGAAATCCATCCATACAATATGTTGCTTCTGGCGCTGACAAAATCAAAGCAGCAAAGGATGGATGAACATGAGGACACTGTTAGAGTGCTATAAAATTCTTGAAGATTATCCCAACGGAATGACGAAAGACCAGTTCTACCGTGTTGCCCGCATCAACAAGCAACACGCAAAGTACCTTCTGGATTCCGGTCTCGTTCCGTGTATCAATACAGGAAAGAAAACACGCAAATACCATATTGCGACCCACGATGTGATCACCTACTTGTGCGACCGTGAAGATAACCCCGAAAAGTATAAAGTGCCAATGGGCTTTTATATCGGAAAGAACGGCTGCTCCAAGCGGCACCCGGACAAGCCTGTCACAGAGATCATCCGCTTCAATTTTACAGAACCGGAAAAAACAGGGCTGTATAATCTATGGGAAAATCTCACGGTTGGATATGACGATCTGCTGACCACCCCGGTAGTTTCGGAACTGACGGGCTACTCTGCACAAAGCATCCAACGATGGTGCAATCAGAAGATCCTTATTGGTTTCAAAATTCGTGGCACGCTGACGATCCCACGGCTTGCAGTCGTTGAGTTTATGTCCGGCGACCGTGCAACAGCCATCGTCCGAAAATCCCCAAAGCACCTTGATCTGCTCCGCACCTATGCACAGGACTGCCATGAAGGCGCAATGACAATTACATATTAAACGAACAGGACTGCTCCACAGCGCAATGTGTGTGAAGCAGTCCTGTTTGCTTAGTAGGGATTATGTGTCTTTCTTGTCGAGCTGGATTCGGGGCATCTCCGAAAGAACAGCTTTCTTTTCATGTTCTTGTAAATACACCGGATTCAGTTTTGACTTCGTATATTTCAGATAGCTATCAGCGGTCTTTTTCATCAGCACAGCCGTAAAATATCGCTCCCAACTGAAATATTGCTGGCTTTCCACATGATTTTCCGGCGATTTCAGAATTTCATCGACCTCTGTATCTTCAAGCAGTCCAGAACGAAGAATCAACCATTCAAATGATTCTGGCAGGTAAATATGGGAATCCGGCTGGAGGGCAAGCAGCTGCATAATACGCTCCATCTGCGAACCGAACGCCGCACCGTCTGCAACCACCAGAACCTTCTCCCCTGCACGGTCGGACAGCATTTTGAAAATGTTGGACTTTCCACCAGCAGATTCGCAGAAAATTCCATTTTCGGCGCAAACAGCCTGAAAAAACTGGAACCCCGAATTGGAATCCTCTGTAATGATTGCCGTTGGTTTTAGTTTCTCTAGCCCCATCGGCTTTCCGTAAATTCGGAAAAACTCATTGTAGGTCTGTTTCAAGTCTCCGAAGTGTTTGGATGCCCGGATGCCGTAAATTTCCGTTACGCTGTACGGCAATGTTTCAAGACCTTCCCGCGTGACAAGCACATAGTAGTTATCTGTTTTCTGAATCGCTGCTGCAAATTCCTTTGAAGCGGTAAAAGCATTCCCTTCATCAATAAAAATGATGCTCTGTGAGAGGTCTGAAAGTTGTTTTTCCCACTGCCGCCCGGAAAGAACAACGCAATCCTTCTCGCATTGCAGTTCAATTCCACTGTCCGGGCCTAGTTCCTCGTATTCCCGAATCATCTCTACGAGTGTTGTTTTTCCTGTGGCACTATCTCCGCGCAGAATCGTGATGTTCCGGCGTATTTCAAAATCGAACTTAATTTTTCGGTTTTGTACAATGACCCGATATGCTCCTGTCATAAAAAATCCTCACACATAAAGCCCTGCAATGGGGACAAGTTCCCGCATGGAGTGCACGATCTGATTGGTGTTCAGGATGCAGATGGTAAATGTTCCATTTCCAAAATCCATGAGATGTCGAAGGTTGATGGTAACATCCCGATTTTCAGCAATTTTTAACAGCCATTTGGCGCAGTTATCTCCACAGGTAGAAGCGTTGAACACCTTTTCCGGCTCGTTGGCTATCAAAATCAGAGTCTTTACTCCGCCCGACAACTGCACTGGGGGAATCTTCCCCAGCACCGGGCTGTCGATCACGCCGCTGTCCAATACAGTGGAATGGTCTACATCTTGTATCATCTCACGCGAAAGCGGAGCTGTGATCCACTCTTCTGCATAAGTGTTCTTAAAATAAACAGCGGTGTTATAGATCACGTTCGGCATATCACCGTAAAAAACATTGAGCATATAAGCATCTTCTCCTGTTACATCGGTTGACACTTTTATTATCACCATTGTAAGCGTTTTTTCTGGTGAATGTCAACCTGTTTTTTGTTCATTTCGGAAGGAGTGATAGTTTTCCACATGAATACACCCATACAGTTGAAAATCCGAGGTCACACCAAATGACGCTGGACTACTTCTATGGTCAGTCGGGCGAATTGTTCTCCTACTTTCGCATCCCGAAAGCACTGTTCCAAGACCACCGTTTTCGGCAGCTCTCCACCGATGCCCGGACACTGTACGGCATCCTGCTGGACCGCATGAGCCTGTCTGCAAAGAACGGCTGGCTGGACGAGCAAGGGCGAGTGTATATCATTTACACCGTCCGGGAAGTGCAGGAATCCCTCTGCTGCGCCGAGCATAAGGCGGTCAAACTGTTCCGGGAACTGGAGGACGTTGACCTCATCGAGCGCAAACGCCGTGGACTGGGCAGACCTAGCCTGATCTACGTCAAGGACTTTTCCTCCGACTTGCCAAAAGCGCAAGTACAGAATTGCCTAAACAGCAATTCTGGTACTGCCGAAAGCGCAATTCTGGAGCAGCCAAAACCGCAAGCAAATAAGACTGATAAGAATAAGACAGAGTGGAACGATCCTGACCCTATCTATTCCGGGGGCATCCGGGAACAGCTTGAGGATTATTTTTATCAGTCTTTGGAGGTTGACCTTCTGCTCCGGCTCTGCCCGGACGATGAGGACACCATCTACCAGATCGTGGACTTGCTTGTGGACACCTGTTCCACCAAACGCAAGATGTTGCGGATTGCCGGAGATGATAAGCCCACCGAGGTGGTACGCAGTCGGCTGAAAAAGCTGAACGCCGACCACATCCGTTTCGTGCTGGATTCTCTGACAGAGAACACCGCCCCGGTGCGGAACATGAAGCAGTATCTGCTGGCGATGCTCTACAATGCGCCCACCACCATGAACCTCTACTATCAGAACAAGACGAACCACGACTTTGCGCGCGGTTCACCGAAGGCGGGGTGATGTTATCGCAAAGAAAGCTACGATTATCGCAGTCACCAATCAAAAGGGTGGTGTGGGGAAAAGCACCACCTGTGAAAATCTGGGCATCGGGCTGGCGATGGAGGGCAAGAAAGTTCTGCTGGTGGACACCGACCCACAGGGGTCACTTACCATTAGCATGGGCTGGCAGCAGCCCGATGAACTGCCCACGACCCTTTCCACCCTGATGGCAAAAGCCATGAACGACCAGAGCATTCCGCCCGGTGAAGGCATACTGCACCATGCAGAGGGCGTTGACCTGATTCCAGCCAACATCGAACTGGCAGGGCTGGAAGTTTCCCTTGTCAATTGCATGAACCGGGAAAAAATGCTGAAACAGGTGCTGGACAGTGCCAAGCGGGAGTACGATTTCATTCTGCTGGACTGTATGCCCTCGCTGGGGATGCTGACCATTAACGCATTGGCGGCGGCAGACGCTGCTCTGATTCCTGTGCAGGCGCAGTACCTGTCAGCGAAAGGTCTGGAACAGCTTTTGCAGACGGTGCAGAAAGTCCGACGGCAGATCAACCCGAAACTGAAAATCGAGGGTATTCTGCTGACCATGACCGACAGCCGCACCAACTACGGAAAACAGATCAGTAATCTGATTCGGCAGGCATACGGAAAGCACTTGAAGGTGTTTGAGCAGACCATCCCACGCTCCGTCCGTGCGTCAGAAACCAGTGCAGCAGGCAAAAGCATCTTTTCCTATGACCCCAAGGGCAAGGTGGCAGAAGCCTACAAATCTCTTGCAAAGGAGGTGCTGGCTGATGCCGATCGACAGCGGAAACTTAGCTCTGAAAGGGCTAGATGACCTGTTCTCCACCGAAGAAAACCGACAGGAGGAACAGCGGGAGCAGGTACAGAAGATTCCCATTGATGCGCTGCACCCCTTCACCAACCACCCTTTCAAGGTACTGGACGATGAAGCCATGACCCGGACGGTGGAGAGCATCGCACAGTACGGTGTGCTGGCTCCGCTGATTGCCCGCCCCCGCCCGGACGGTGACGGCTATGAGATCATCTCCGGGCACCGCCGCCAGTATGCGGCTAAACTTGCCGGGCTGGATACGCTGCCGGTCATCGTCCGCAATATGGACGATAATGCCGCCGTTTTGCTTATGGTGGATTCCAATTTGCAGCGTGAACACATCCTGCCCAGCGAGAGGGCTTTTGCCTACAAAATGAAGCTGGAAGCCCTAAAAAATCAAGGTGCTAGGTCAGATTTAACTTCTGACCAAGTTGGTCAGAAGTTGTGGTCGGTTGAACAGGTCGCCAGTGATGCAGGTGAGAGTAAAACGCAAATCCAGCGTTTTATCCGCCTGACCAACCTTATCCCCGAACTACTGGACATGGTAGACGAAAAGAAGATCTCCTTCAATCCCGCTGTGGAGCTGTCCTATCTGGACGAAAGCCAACAGCGGGATTTTTTGGAAGCGATGCGGGACACGCAAAACGCCCCCTCTGTATCGCAAGCCCAGCAGTTAAAGAAGATGGCGCAGCAGGGTGAATTTAGCTATGAAAAGGCATTTGATGTGATGGGTCAAGAGAAAAAGAGTGAACAAGACACTGTGACCATCAAAAATGAGACCCTGCGCAAATACTTTCCGCGCAGCTATACGCCCCGACAAATGGAAGAAAAAATCATTCAGCTTCTGGATGCGTGGCAGCAGCAACGGCAGCAGGCTAAGCTAAAAAAGCGCAAGCAGGAAGCAGAACGATGAACGTAAGACCCAATCGGGTCTTTTATTTTTGCAAAAATTCAGGAGGTAACGCCCATGAACAATACGATTCCTTTTCACTCCGCAACTCACGCTCCGCAGATCACGGTGGACGTGAACATTCTGTCTATGCTGAAACAGGCGGCATCCTGCTTGACCGAAATGGCAAGCGAGAATGTCTACCTTGCCGCCATCGGCCCGGACATGGACCTGACCATTATCATGGAGGAAGATGCTCCTTCCATTCTTCCCTGTTTCGATGAGGAAGATGCCCTGATCGCCGTGAAGGGTGCGCCGCTGTTTATCAGCTACAATCCGGCGCAGGTCCTCAAGCTGGCAGGCAAGCGGTACCTGACCGGCCCGGTCATCTTCTACCGCACCGATGGGCACAGCACCATCGTATCCCTGACGGTGGAGGATATTTACCGCTTTCAGACCTATCTGGAAAGTCACAGCACCACCCTGATGGCAGATGGACAGAAGCTGACCTGCATCTGCATCGACTGAGGTGTGCCATGCTGAACTTTTTTATCGGTTTCGCATTTTTTGAGGCTGGTGCCTTTTTCGGCTTCTTCGTGGCAGCTCTGATGCAGGCGGCACGGAGCGGTGAAATCGGACTGAACGGAAAGGAGGATTCGCATGGAAGAGAACACCCTGTCGGTGCTGAAAATTGCACCGGGACAGTATCCGCAGCAGGTCAAGATCGATAACGACCTGAAAGCCTTGCAGCAGGCTGTGGGCGGCTCCATCGGCGCAAGCTACCCCTTTGCTGATGACCCGGTTGCCATCGTCTATCACGATGACGCAAAGCTCATGGGCCTGCCCCTGAACCGTGCCCTGCGGGATGAAAACGGAGAAATGTACGATGCCGTTGCCGGGACTTTTCTGGTGGTAGGTCTGGGCGAGGAGGACTTCGCATCCCTGACCCCGGAGATGGCGCAGAAGTATGAGCAGCTTTTCCATCAGCCGGAAGCCTTTCTGAAACTGGGCAACCGTCTGCTGGTGCTGCCGGTGCCCGATGAACCACCGGCAGAAAAGCCCCGCACCAAGCCCACGGCAGAGCATGACCGCTAAAAGTATCCTGCTGCACGGGAGGTGATGGCAGTGCAAGAAGAAATCGAACAGAAAACATTCAACATTATGATCTCCACCACGAAGCTGTCTACCCGGACTGTCCTGCGGGCGGTTAAGGCGGCGTTTCGGCTGTACCAGTCTAAGGCATCCCAAGGCAAGCAGAGCGTCCGCACCCTTCTGCGGCAAAACCGGGGCGTGTCCAGCGTGGAGATCAGCAAGACCGGCATCCGCGGGCTGGAACGCTATGCCAAAAAGTACGGCATCGACTACGCCATCCGAAAGGACAGCTCCGAGGTGCCGCCTCGGTATCTGGTCTTTTTCAAAGCCCCGGATGCAGAAGCCTTTCACTCGGCGTTCAAGGAGTATTCGGCATCCCTGCTGAACAAGGACAAACGCCCCTCAGTGCTGGCAAAACTGCATGAACTGGTGCAGGCGGCGGCAGAACTCCCCGGCAAAGTCCGGCACAAGGAACAGGAGCGGGGACTGTGACCACGAAAAAGCTGACAAAACTGCTGGCGCTGTATCTGCCCTATATTTTACTGGGGCTGGTAGCGACCAATTTTGGCGAAGCGTGGCGGCTTGCCGAGGGCAAGGAACTGGGCGATAAAATCATGTCCATGATGGGCACCATCCCGGTGGCATTTGCAAACCCTCTTCCCAGCCTGCATCCGCTTGATTTGCTGGTGGGCTTGTGCTGCGGTGCAGGGCTGCGGCTGGCGGTCTATCTGCGTGGCAAGAATGCCAAGAAGTACCGCCATGGTATGGAATACGGCTCTGCCCGATGGGGCACCGCCAAGGATATTGAGCAGTTCATGGCACCCAAGTTTGCCGATAACATCATCCTGACTAAAACAGAACGCCTGATGATGAGCAACCGCCCGCCTGACCCCAAGAACGCCCGGAACAAAAACGTACTGGTGGTGGGCGGCTCCGGCAGCGGCAAGACCCGGTTTTGGCTCAAACCCAACCTTTTACAATGTCACAGTTCCTATGTGGTCACTGACCCGAAAGGTAGTATCGTGATCGAGTGTGGGAACGCACTTCTGAAAAACGGCTACAAGGTCAGGATTCTGAACACCATCAACTTCAAAAAGTCCATGCACTACAATCCCTTTGCCTATGTCCACAGCGAGAAGGACATTCTGAAATTGGTCACGACCCTGATGACCAACACGAAGGGCGAAGGGTCCGGTGGCGATCCATTTTGGGAGAAAAGCGAACGTCTTTTGCTTACTGCCCTGATCGCTTATCTGCATTATGAAGCCCCGGTGGAGGAGCAGAATTTTGCGACTCTTCTGGAAATGCTGAACACCATGCAGGTGCTGGAGGACGATGAGGAATACCAAAACCCGGTGGACTTGCTGTTTGAAGAACTGGCAAAAAAGAAGCCCAACAGCTTTGCCGGGCGGCAGTACAAGCTCTACAAATTAGCTGCCGGCAAAACGGCTAAGTCGATCCTTATTTCCTGTGGTGCCAGGCTCGCTCCCTTCGACATCCAAGAATTGCGCGATTTAACGATGTACGACGAGCTGCAACTGGACACGCTGGGCGATAAGAAAACGGCGCTGTTCCTCATCATGTCGGACACGGATTCCACCTTCAACTTCCTGATTTCGATGGTTTACACGCAGCTTTTTAACCTGCTCTGCGACAAAGCAGACGATGTGTACGGCGGCAAGCTGCCCATCCATGTACGATGCCTTATCGACGAGTGTGCCAACATCGGGCAGATTCCAAACCTTGAAAAATTGGTGGCCACCATCCGCAGCCGTGAGATCTCCGTCTGCCTTGTTTTGCAGGCGAGAAGCCAGTTGAAAGCCATCTACAAGGACAACGCGGACACCATCATCGGCAATATGGACAGCCAGATTTTTCTCGGCGGTTCGGAACCCGGTACACTGAAAGACCTGTCTGAAATACTGGGCAAAGAAACAATTGATTCGTTTAACACTTCGGACACGCGCGGCAATTCGCCATCCTACGGAACATCGTTCCAAAAACTTGGTCACGAATTATTGAGCCGGGACGAACTGGCGGTGCTGGACGGCGGCAAGTGCATTTTGCAGCTGCGTGGTGTCAGACCGTTTCTTTCAGACAAGTACGACCTGACCCAGCACCCCAATTACAGGCTGACCTCCGACTACGACCCCAAAAACACCTTCGATATTGAAAAATATCTGAACCGAAAAGAAAAAATCAATCCCAATGATGAATTTGTTGTGATTGACGCTGATTCGCTCCCGTCTGCCTGACCCGGTAGGCGGTTTTATTTTATCCTGACCAGAGAGGTACACCAGCAAGCCCACTCTCGCCGCAGTTCGCGGCTTCAATATGCAGCTTCAGGTGTGTACGGACGGTCTACAATGTTCATTTATAAAGGAGAAACGACTATGGAATTCTTTAACTCTGCTATCGAAGTTCTTCAGACTCTGGTTGTCGCTCTGGGTGCCGGTCTCGGCGTTTGGGGTGCCATCAACCTGCTGGAAGGTTATGGTAACGACAACCCCGGCTCCAAGTCTCAGGGCATGAAGCAGCTCATGGCTGGCGGCGGTGTCGCGTTGGTGGGCATCACCCTGATTCCTCTGCTGTCTGGTCTGTTCGGCTAAGAGCCGCAGGCGGGTTTTCCCGCCTGTACATACGCAATCGCTCCATCTTAGCTGTGGATAACAGCCCTTTATAATAAGGAGCGCATTGCATCGAATATCTATCTGATAACTGAAAGGGAGTGTTTTCTATGCAGTTTTTGACCCACATTATTTTTCTCCTGAACCTTCTC
>UMBZ01036652.1_pt1 | contig 28291 bp, 15 predicted proteins | sample 1964091 | NCBI WGS metagenome assembly UMBZ01 (sample SAMEA4835954, study PRJEB28245) | human gut metagenome | biome: gut microbiome; material: fecal sample | place: Denmark | collected 2008
GACTATGCACAACTTTATGCACAGTTGCTGCACGAGGTGAAAAATGGTGAGATTACGTACTTTACGCATACCGAGGAGGAGCAGATACAGCAGCACAACCGTTTGTATTACCAGGCGTCGCCCCTGCGCGAGTGTTTTGCAAGGTTGTTTGAGTTTGCGCCCGTTGGCAACGGGCGTGAGGTGTCGGACATGGAGGGGGAATGGTTGACGGCCACTGCCATTTTGCTCGAAATAAAGCGTGCTATGCGTGGTATGGGACAGAAGTTCACGGCCGTGGCATTAGGGCGTGAACTGGTGCAGCTGCAAGTGCCTCGCCGGCGCAGCAGCAAAGCTACATTGTACTGCGTGAGACGCAAACATGACGAGGGGTGCTGAAGGCGCAAAAAGTGATGAGGGCAGGGGAATGTGGATCTGCCGCTAACGCGGAGGACATAAGAACAAAAGAACATAAGGACAAAAGTGCTTCAAGACATACGGGCATGGACTTACGTCCATGTGCCCTCAAGGACAGAAGGGGCTACGCCGTTACGACCTTGAGCGTCATAAACAAAACAGCAATAGCATTAAACGCTACGGCGTAGCCCTTATGTTCTTGAGGGCACATGGACGCAAGTCCATGCCCGTATGTCTTGAAGCACTTTTGTCCTTATGTTCTTTTGTTCTTATGTTCTCCGCGTTAGCGGCAGATTTCACAATCCACAATCAATTTATCCCGATGAACGCGAGACGCGTCGCCCCCATTAGTGCTTGCGTTTTTTTGCAGCGCGTTTCAGGCAACTTATAATGCAACAAAAACGGTCGCGCTTTTGATGCCAATTTTGAAAAACGCGCTAACGGGGCAGCGTGTCCTTACGGTGTGCTGTGCCCGTTAGCGCGTGTGACGTGCTATGGTGTTTAGGCAAAAGTGAATTGCTCGAGCTTGAGTGTGCCGAGCTTTTCGAGTTGGCCTACATAGAGTTTGAAGTGGTCGGCGGCCATGTGCTTTTTAAGCGAAGCCTCGTCCTGCCATGTTTCGCAAATCATGAACACGTCGGGGCGGGTAGCGCTCTCAAAGGTGTCGTAAGCAATGTTGCCCTCGTCCTTCAACGAAGCGGCGGTCAAGGCAATAGCGGCCTGCAGGGCCTCGTCATACTTGCCCTCGTTGGCCTGGAAAAAACAGTTTAATCTAAGCATAAGTTTATGAGTTTAGAACGTTTAGAACATATATGCCAGCTGCACCTGGAAGGTGTTGGTCTTGTACTTCAATTCCAAATCCTGGCTCTCACCCTCGTTAACGCCAACGCCGTTAAGAATGGCCTTGCCGGCCTTGCCAAGGGCAAAGTTGTAACCCACGCTGGCCTCGAGGTGCTTGAACAAACGCACACCGGCACCAATGTTCCATGTGGTGTTGAGGTTTTCGCGGCTAAAGTTGTAGCCTGTGCCAAGATTATTGAACTTCATGTTTTGCAAGGCAAAGCCAAACTGCGGACCGGTGTAGGCAAACACGCTGGCCGAGCTGCCAAGCCCTATGCTGTAGCGCAGGTTAATGGGTATTTCGATGGTGCGGTATGTCTGACTCTGCGATGCGGAACCAAACATCTCACCAGTTTCATTGTTATAGTAGCCATCCTGCGTAATGTTGAGTTTGCGCTGCGAGTACTGCAACGAGGCATCTACGCCAAGTCCTATGACCGTGCTGAACACAATTTTTGGACCCACATACCAGCCCGACTTGTTGTCGGAACTGAAATTATTCTTCATGTCGCCCGAATACTTTACCTTGGTCAGGTCATAACCAGCCACAATACCGTAGCTGAACTTCTGCGCCTTGGCTGTAAGGCCTGCAAAGGCCACGAGCAGTGAAAGGCAGAGTGCTGAAAACTTTTTCATGTTGTAGTTATTATAATTGTTTATTGTGTTGTAATCAGAATGGGAAGAAGAGCGGAATGACCAGTATGGCCACAATGCCCATTACGATTTGCAGCGGCAATCCCACCTTTACGTAGTCCATAAAGTTGTAATGTCCTGCGTTCATCACCATGGCGTTAGGCGGTGTGCATATAGGTGTGGCAAAGCAGGCACTTGCCGCCACGGCAGCCGTCATCATGAATGGTGTGGGCGACACGCCGAGTTGTTCGGCAGCAGCCCAGGCTATGGGTGCCACCAATATGGCCGTGGCCGAATTGCTGATAAAGGTGCTCAACACCGATGTTACCACATACACACCCGCCATGGCAGCTATCGGGCCATAGGCATGCAGCCCCTCCACCAGTGTGGTGGCAATCCACTCCGAAATGCCGGTTTTTGAGAGCGCGGTGCTCATGGGCATCATGGCCGCAATGAGCACGATGCTCTCCCAACCTATCATTTTATAGGCCGCGTCCACACTGCGCACACAGCGTGTCAGCACCATGAGCAGTCCGGCAATGATAACCACCGCCACGGGTTTCACCCCCAGATGGTCGGCAAATACCATGCAGCCCACCATCAGTGCCATTATCACAGCGGCCACGGGTGCTTTGTGGTCGAGTGCCACGCTCTCGGCCTCCTCGGCCGGCGAGCCTATCACAATCCACTCGCGGTTCTTTTTAGCCATGCTCTCAATGCCCTTCCACTCGCCATGCACAAGCAGCATGTCGCCATTTTTAACGGGCGCGTCGAGCACATTCTCAAACAAGTAGTTGCCCTGGCGCTTTACAGCCAGCACGTTCACACCAAATCGCTCCCTAAAGTTGGCTGTGCGCAGTGTGCGGTTGATAAGCGACGAGTCGGGCGATATAAGCACCTCGGCCAGCCCAATTTCGTAAAAGTCGAGCTTGGCCTTGCCCTCGCGTTCCTCGTCCTCAAACACCGACAGGTTGTGGTCGGCGGCAAAAGCCTCCACCTGTTCGCGATGCCCCAGCACATAAAAGGTGTCGTCGGCCTGCAGCACGGTGTTGGCCGTCACCGCCTCCTGAATGCTCGAGCTGAATATGGTGTGGTTGGCACGCCGCACCTCGAGTATGGTGATGCCATACTGGTGGCGTATGTCGAGCTCGCCCACGGTCATGCCCTCAAGGTGCATGCTGCCGCTTTGAGCCTTGAGTCTGAACACGAGGTCGGCAATGTGATACTCGTGCAGCAGGTCGGCCAGCGAGTTGTCGGTGCGGCTGTCGGCTCCCTCACGCGCCTTTTTGCCAAGCATAAAGCGGCAAAGGGGGTAGAGCAGGGCAAAGCCCACCGCACAGCAAATGATGCCGATTGGCAGGAAGTCGAAGAAGGCAAAGCCCTCGCGTCCGTTGTCGCGCAAATAGCCGTCGACAATCAAGTTGGGCGGTGTGCCTATCAGGGTGAGTATGCCACCCATTGAGCTGGCAAAGGCCAGCGGCATCATGAGTTTGGCCGGACTGGTGCCGGCGCTTTTGGCCATGGCCAGAATGATGGGCAGCAGCAGGGCCACCGTGCCGGTGTTGCTCACAAAGGCCGCCACCACGCTGGTCACTATCATTACAAGGAAAAAGAGCTTCACCTCGCTCGTGCCGGCAAGTTTGAGCAGGCGTCCCGATATGGTGCGCGCCAAACCCGTTTGAAACACGGCGCCGCCCACCACAAACAGGCCTATCATCATGACCACAGCAGAGTTTGAAAAGCCCGCCAGGGCCTCGCCGGGGGTGAGCACATTGGTTACAAGCAGCAGGGCGAGCGAACTGAGCGCCACAATGTCCGACCTCACCTTGTCGGCTATAAAGGCCACAATGGTAAGGGCAAACACGGCTATTACGATGGCCACCTGGCCCGAAGGTGAGGCAAACCATGTGCCTACAGTTTGTAAGGTTTCCATGGATATAAGATTACTGGGAGTTAAGGTTATGTATTGAATTACTACGGACAAAAGTAGGCTATACTTTCTATATGACCAAATAAATGTTTTAATTTTGCCGCCAAAACGCTTATATATATGGTACTGCAACGTAAAAAGAACTCGCACAACCCTTTTGCCTTTAAGGCGGGTAGCAAAAAGAAGTCCACAGGCAAACGCGTGGGCAAGTCGAAACGCGAAAAGGCTAATAACCAACTCAACCGCAGAGTGAAGTAATGGGGGAATATGCTAATGTGGTAACGTGGTAATGGGCTGACGCCTTAGCGTTGCTTGGCAGCCGCTAACGCGGAAAACAAAAGAACATAAGGACATAAGGACATAAGGCCGCTGCGCGGCTGACAGCCACGGACTGACGTCTGCGTGGCTCAAGAACATAAGGGCTAACGCCGTAGCGTACCAAGTACTACCCAAGTAGTTAACGCTACGGCGTCAGCCCTTATGTCTCTTAAAGTCTGGAACGCAGTTCCCAGACTTCCAAATTATGTCTCTTATGTAGCTTATGTTCTTATGTTCCCGCGGTAAGCGCTACAAAAGTCTCCACCTCGGCGTCAGCCCTTATGTTCTTGAGCCACGCAGACGTCAGTCCGTGGCTGTCAGCCGCGCAGCGGTCTTATGTTCTTTTGTTCTTATGTTCTTTTGTTTTCCGCGTTAGCGGCTAACACACTCCACAACTTATGTCTTTCTGTTTTCCGCGTTAGCGACTGCCAAGCAACGCTACTACGTCAGCACATTGTCACATTAACACATTAGCGCATTGACTTATTTTTATTACTTTTGCACACAATAAGTCCGACGGATTAGGGAAACGGGTGTGAATCCCGTGCAGTCCCGCTGCTGTATGCCCTTTGTTCCGACGCTCCAATGTGGCCACTGCTTTGTGTCGACACGACCAAAGTGGGAAGGCGGAGCTGCCGGGGGATAAGCCAGAATACCTGCCGCCGGCCCTGGCAAACACACTTGCCGGTGACGTACGACCAGGCTCCCGAGGAGGGGCTGGCTACAACACATCACCCAACACACTACACACATCAAGCATTGATAGCCCTTATTGTATCCGCATGTATCACCCTGGCGGAGCCTGACACGCTGCGCACGGCCGAAGTCACCGCCCAACGGCGCGTGGCGGGACTGGCCACTGCCGTTACTGTGCAACGCATCGACTCGGCCGACATCATGCGACGTGGCATCACAAGCACCGCCGACGCGCTGCGGCGCATGGCGGGCGTCAACCTGCGCGACTACGGCGGAGCCGGCGGACTTAAAACGGTGAGCGTGCGTGGACTGGGAGCCGGACACACGGCCGTGAGCTACGACGGTCTGGCCGTGACCGACACGCGACAGGGACAAATTGACATGGGACAGTTCTGCATTGACAATCTGGCGGACATTGAACTGCAAACGCTCGACAACGCACAACTGCTCGTGCCTGTGCGCAACATGGCCTCTGCCGTGGTGAACATGCACACTCCCTGGAGCCTCAACCCCGACCACCGATGGCACGCCACAGCCACACTGCAACAGGCCTCGTTCAACACCTGGGCACCCGCCCTCACGCTCAACAAGGCGTGGCGCAGCGGCACAGCCATGAATGTGAGCAGCAACTACTTCTTTGCCGACAACAACTATCCCTTTACACTGAAAAACGGACTTACCACCTCGCACCTCACTCGTAACAACAGCCGCATGCAGCGCGTCACCACCGAGGCCAATGTGAGGCAAACACTCAGCCACGGGGGCATGGTCACCGCCAAAGCTTACTTTTACCACAACTACCGCCACCTGCCCGGCATGGTGCACTACTATGTGAACAATGGCACGGAGCGCCTGCTCGAACAAACGGCTTTTGGCCAGGCACGCTGGCAGCAGCAGTGGCAACGGCTGAGTGTGTTTGCGGCAGCTAAATACAACTGGCAAACAAGCCAGTACACCGACATAGGGGGGCAATATCCCGGCGGGGCACTGCACCAAAACTATTGGCAGCGCGAGGCATACGCCACAGCCGGGGCGGCACTGCACCTCACGGCATGGCTGCAAGCAGCCTACACCACCGACTATTCACACGCCTCACAGAACAACAACCTGCCCACCGACCACGCCGTGAGCCGCGACACCTGGCTGCAGGCCCTCGCGCTGCAACTGCACACCGCACGCTGGCAACTGATGGCACGCGGCATACTGCACTGCTACTGGAACCACATGCGCCACGGCACAGCGGCGGCCAACGCACAACGCCTCACCCCAAGCCTTACAGCCTCGTATCTGGCTGTGCGCGCACCGCTATGGCTCTACCTCAGGGCGGGCTACAAGGAGAGTTTCCGCATGCCCACCTTCACCGAGAACTATTACTACCACCTGGGCTCCGCCACCCTCAAGCCCGAACTCACGCGCCAACTCTCGGCAGGGCTCACCATGCAGGCCGCTCCTAACCGCAAGTGGTGGCCACTGCTGGCCCTTACGGCCGATGGCTACTACAACCGCGTGGCCGACCGCATCGTGTCGGTGCCCTACAATCTGTTTGTGTGGCGCACGGTCAACATGGGCGATGTGCGCACCGCCGGACTCGATGTCACGCTGCAGAGCACATGGCAACCTGTGCCACGCCACACCTTGCTGCTGGCTGCCAACTACACCCTTCAGCACAGCACCGACCACACGTCGGACAAACTCTCCACCTGGCACAAACAACTGGCTTACACCCCGGTGCACAGCGGGGCGGCCTCGCTCACCTGGCAGAGTCCGTGGGTGGCTGTGGTGGGCAGTGTGTCGTACGCCTCACTACGCTGGTGTAACAATGAGCATATAGCCAACACCAATTTGCCGGCCTACACAGAGTGCGGATTTGCCCTCTACCGCACACTGCAACTGCGTCATTCACAACTCACTTTGCGTGCCGACTTGGTAAATGCCTTTGACAAACGCTATGAGGTAATCGGGCGCTACCCCATGCCCGGACGCTCCTACAGACTCAGCATCAAATACCAATTATAAGGTGAAGAGTTAACAAGTTGACAAGTTGAAGAGTTAACAAGTTGACAGGTTAACAGGTTGACAAGTAAGTATGTTCAACACTACTTACTGAATGGTAAGGAGCTTAATATATTTGGCATACTTACCTGCAAGCCCGACAACTTGTTTACTAAATTCTACAACGCATATATCAACAATACAATAATAACACAACTATTATATTAAATCAATTATGCTTAAACAACTCAAGTTTGCAGCCATTGCGCTGCTCGTAGCGGTAGGTTTCACCGCTTGTTCGGACGATGAACCCACACCCGCTCCCGCCCCCCTGCGCGGTGAGGCCGGCATGTACGTTATCAACCAAGGCAACTATTTTGGCAACGTGGCCGGTGCGCTCGACTTCATTGCACAGAACGGCACCAAAACCGACAGCGTGTTCTTCAAGGCTAACGGCCAGCTGATTGGCGACAATCCGCAAAAGCCCATCATCTACGGCTCAAAGATGTATGTGCCCGTATATGCTTCGAACCTCGTATGGGTGCTCGACGCCAACACAGCTACTGTAATAGCCAGTGTGCAAACCAACCAACCCGAAGCGGTATGCGCCAGCAACGGCCATGTGTACATCAGCAACAACGACGGCTTTGTCACCCGCATCGACACCACTACCTACACCAAGTCGGCCCCGCTGGCCGTAGGCCCCAACCCTTATGGCATAACTGCCGCCAATGGCAAGGTGTACGTGGCTTGTAGCGATGCTTATGGCAAGGATAATGCCAACTCGGCCATCGCCGTAATTGACGAAGCTACCTTCAGCAAGGTGAAGAGCATCACCAACGAGGGCATTAAAGACCCTTGGGAGATGGTTGCCGACAACTCGGGCAATGTGTATGTTACCACTCCCTACACCGCCAACAAGGTGTGGAAGATTGATGCCAACGACAATGTGTCGGCACTGTGCGACGGTACTTATATTGCCACCAACACCCAAAACCGCACATCGCGTGCTACGGGCAAGCAGGACTTGCTCTATGTTATCCATGCCGTGACCGACTGGAAAACTTACAAAACCACCATCAGCAGCAGTGTGTACAATGCGGCCACTGGCGCACAGGTGAGCAACAATTTCCTGCAAACTCCCGCCAACACCGACAAGTACACCTTTGCCCCCATCTGTATGGACGTGAACCCCGCCAACGGCGACATCTATGTTTGCTCTGACAACGGCTCTGGTGGTTATGCCAACCCCGGCTACATCAACGTATACACCAGCAATGGTGCATTCAGCAAGCGCATTGCTACAGGCATTCACCCTTATGGCGTGATATTTAAGTAAGCAACGCTCGCGCTGCGAGCAAATGTGAGAGTGTGTCAATACTCAATTTGTGCGATGATTCAGCCCGCACAAATTGAGTATTGACACACTTTTTTACATCAGCAAGCAGCACTTGCCTGGTTCTCCAAATAATGTGCTATTCCGTCCTCATCATTCGAGAGCGTTACAAAGTCAGCTTCGGCGCGCACCTCGGGGGCAGCGTTAGCCATAGCCACTCCGATGCCGGCCAGTCGCAACATTGAAAGGTCGTTATAACCATCACCAAAAGCTATCATGTCGGCCGGCTGCTGCCCAATGAGGCTCAGCAAGCGCATGAGCGACTGCGCCTTGTCAATGCCCTTGGGCACCAGTTCGAGAAAGAAAGGAGCCGAGCGGAACACCTCCATGTCATTTTCCACCACATCGGCCAGTTCAGCCTCGGCACGCACCATGTCATCGGGGTGTCCCGTCATGAGCAGTTTGGTAGGTTGCGGCTCAATGGCCTCGAGCAAGTTATCCACGCCCCGTATAGCCATATTGTTAATACGGCTCTCCTCGTGCACATATTCATCGTCAGGCATTTCCGTCACAATGTCGTGTCCCACATACCCCAGCAGGGCATAGTGGTGTTGGCGCGCATACTGGTGCAACACCGGAATGACCTGTGCCGGCAGGTGTTTGGCATAAATAAGCTCTTTGCTTTTCCAGTCCACAATTTGTCCGCCGTTGTACGACAGGATATAGCCGCCGCGTTTTTCCATTTCGAGGCATTCGGCCACCGGCGCAATGCCATAAGTGGGGCGTCCCGAAGCCAGCACCAGCACAGCCCCATTGGCCTCAGCATCGAGCAGTGCCTGGCGTGTGCGCGGTGTTACTTTCTTTTCGCTATTGGTAAGCGTACCATCAAGGTCTAAACTGATTATCATGAAAAAGGTGTTGAATTATTGTATATAGAAAAGCACAGCAACATCTACGCTAAGGCGTCAGCATATTATCCTCGGCGTCAGCCCTTATGTTCTTGAGGCCACGCAGACGTCAGTCCGTGGCCTTCAGCCGCGCAGCGGCCTTATGTCCTTTTGTACTTATGTTCTTTTGTTTTCCGCGTTAGCGGCTGCCAAACCACGCTAAGGCGTCAGCACATTAGCATATTAACACATTGACATATTTATACCACATTGCCACATTAACGAAACGCGCTCGCTGCCTCCCACATCACAATGCCAGCCGTCACGCTCACATTCATGCTGTGCTTTGTGCCATACTGCGGAATTTCGAGAGCCTGGTTGCAAGCGTCCACCACGTCCTGCCGCACCCCCTTCACCTCATTACCCATCACCAGGGCATAGCGTTTTGAAGGGTCGAACTTGAAGGCACCCAGTTTAAGGCTGCCCTCCACCTGCTCCACCGCCAGCACCACGTAGCCCGCCGCCTTGAGTTCGCTTACAGCCTGCAGCGTGTCGTTGTAGTAGCGCCATGTCACAGAGTCCTCAGCCCCGAGAGCCGTTTTGTGCATCTCGGCCGAAGGCGGTGTGGCCGTAATGCCACACATATACACCGCCTCAATGCGCATGGCATCGGCCGTACGCAACACACTGCCCACATTGTGCACCGAGCGTATGTTGTCGAGCACCATCACAAGCGGCACCTTGGGGGCCTGCTTAAAAGTGTCAACGTCTATGCGGTTAAGATCCTCAACAGTAAGTTTTCGCATTGCTTGTATATTATATATTTACTTATGTATAGGATTTAGCAAGGGCGGGCTGAAAGCCCAATGGAGCACATAGCCCAGGGCAAGCGAAGCGACACCCTGGGTTATCGTGTTGGAGAAGTTGCGCCCTGTAAGGGCAAAAGCATTAAACCATGATGCAGGTATTGAACAATATGTGCGATGTTCCGCTTTAAGACCACTAATTATTCTATCATATAAGAATAATAACATAAAGAATTAAAGCTTTTGCCCTTACAGGGCGCGGATACTCTGCTATGTAGGATACCCAGGGTGTCGCTTCGCTTGCCCTGGGCTATGTGCTCCATTGGGCTTTCAGCCCGCCCTTGTTAAATTCTAAACTTCACTATTTATTTGCCTGCAAAGTTACGAAAACCCCGTGGATAACCCCGTGCATAAACTGTGGAAAAGCTGTGGAGAGGGGTGGGGATAACCTATGCCCCGGCATGGCCGTATGGCCCAATATGGTTATCCACGAGTTCACAACGTTTTACGCAGTATTTCACCACCATAGTCCACAGTTTTCGGCCACCTTCCACAAACTTTTTTTGTACACCTGAAAGTTTTCAACAGGGTGTGGAATAATCACGCCCCATGCCTCCGGCCCCCCTTTATAAATAGGCATTTTGCCCCAACCACAGGCTGTGGATAAAAATGTGAGTAACCCTGTGCAAAACGGGGATAACTTACTGACCAAATTTTGGGCTAAAAAACTATGCACACTTTCCACAGCCATATATACCCAACATAGGTATCTTTAATTTTAATCTATAGAATAAAAAAGAAAATAGAATAGTGAGTATATGAGGGAATGAGCCGGTGTGTGGAAAAAGCGTTCGCCCCCTTGTTGGCAGTGTGGTCGTACCAGGGTGTTTCGCCCCGTGCCCCACCGCGCGGTTACGGCACGGGGTGAGCGGGTTTTCTGTTACGGGAGGGCGGGGTTTCTGTCGGAGCAAACCGAATGCCGCTCGCTCGTAATAGAAATGCCGCTCCCCCGTAACCGGAAATCGGCACAGCCTGGGCCGTGACGCGGCAGGGGGGCAGAGGCCATTGGGCAACGGCTGTCGGGCGGTGGCACACACCATGAATGCACATTGCTCAACTTCTATTTTTTACCACCTATGCCGTGTTTTCGACCACTTATGCACATCTACTAAATTATTTTTAAGAAAAAGCAGATTAAGACGTGCTAATAACAATAAATATTCATACCTTTGTGGCATAAGGCAAACACTTATTTACATCTAAAGGCATACGCTTGCCTGTATGATACAAGTTAGTTTGCGGAACTTATAGCGACAATTAAACACATTACTTAAAACCTATAACCCCTCTACAGATTATGGCAAACCCACTATTCAAGCACCTATTGGTAACGGGAATGCTCTGTGCCGGAACAACCCTGTTGTTCACTGGTTGCATTGACGATTCCTACGATCTCGATAAAGTAGACCTTACCATGAAACTCAACACCGACGGACTCGGTGTGAAACTTGGCAATACCAACCTCATTGCGCTGGCCGACATACTTGACGAAGACGAAACGGTGAAAACCGAGGCTAACGGACTTTATTATCTGGTGAAGGACGGCACCTCAAACTTCAACGTCAAGGTGGACAACATGACCACCAGTTTTAACGATACCAAACTCGACATGGACGCGCCGGTACTTCAATACAACGACGTATACGAGCAGCTGAGAGATGCCGGCATTCCCGTAACAGAAGGCAGCACACTGCCCATACCGGCAGACTTTGAAATGCACGGCAGCGCCGAGGGTAACCAAAAGATTGACTTCAGCATTACCGATGTGAAAGACGTGACGGAGGTTAAGACCCTCGACCTGTATAAGTCGAAGGTGGCCTTGACGCTGACCGAGGCAAATAGCCGCCCCGAACTCAATTTGGGTGTGACACGTCTTAAAAATATCCGCCTCTATCTGCCCAAATTCCTCGGTGTGACCGATGTGGCTCCAGGCTGGGAACTGAAAGAAGGCAATGTGCTTGTGTACAAAAACGGCGGCATATACAACTACAACCGCAACAAACCCGAAATTTGCTCAGTCTACCTCAACAAGGTGGCGCTCGACCAAACCAAAAATGAAGGCAAGGTGGAGAATGGCAACATCGAACTGACACCCGCTGAGCTTAATATAAGAATGACTGCCGAGCAAGTGTACTTTGAAAACCGTGCCGGCCGTGAACTCAGCATGAAAGTAGACGACCAGGCTTCGGTGCGCCTCGACATACAGGTGCCCAACAATGTGCTCAACATCAACCAGGTGACGGGTAAATTCAATCCGGCCATCAACCCCGACAACGAGCGCATCGACGTGAGCAGCGACCTGCCCGACTTCCTGCAGGACAAGGAAGTGCGCATTGTGGCCACCAACCCCACCATACGTTTCCATGCCAACATGAGCACACTGCCCGTGGGCATTGACATGAGAGGTACGCTCACGGCAGTGAAGGAGAATGGCGCCTTTGAAAACGGTGCCACCACCAAGGTAGTAAAGCTTGACAAGGGCGTGATGGAAATGGGCCGCGATAACTATGTGTACTACTGCAATCAGGGTAACACCCCCTACGACCCCGAAGGGGCCAAGGCCGGTGCTGCCACGGTGAAGAACACGGCTAACATTGGCGATCTCATTACCGAACTGCCCGATTACCTGGAGGTAGACCTTAAGAACAATCAAATCAACGTAAAGAATGAGTACTACACCGTGCAGCTTGGCCGCGACTATCATGTTGATGCCGACTACAGCGTGTTTGTGCCATTTGAGTTTGACCGCGGCCTGAAGGTGGTGTACAACGACTCTACCGAGAGCATGCACAGCGACCTCAAGGACCTCAGCGCCACCGGTACACTCGAGGTGATGGCCGATGCTTACAACACCATTCCGCTCGAGCTGCTCGTGGGCTTGAAGGCTGTAGATGTGGACGGCAATGTTGTGCCTGTTGAGTTCAACACCGCCGAGGCCCATGTGGCTCCGGGCGACGGCAGCACCTACACCATGAACGGCGGGGTGAAGCAGCGCAGTGGCTCAGAGGTGATGACGCCTATTAAGATTACTGCCAAACTTGATGACAAGGACTTGCTCAGCCGCATCGACAAGCTGTGCTTCAACATACATGCCGACGCTACTGGCAGCAACAAGTTGGTGTCTACCCAGTACCTCAAGCTTAACAATATCAAGATCAAGCTCCATGCGGGTGTGATTGCCGATTTCAACTAAATCCCTTTCATAGTCTAATACAATACTCTGACCAATATGAAACTACGTCATATACTCTCACTGGCCGCCATGCTGGCACTGCCTGCTGCGGCACAGACCGAAGTGAGCACCACTTACTTCATGAACTCTTCGACCTCACGCCACGACATCAACCCTGCCTTGCTCGACAAGCCGTATGTGTCGATGCCGTTACTGCCACTGGGCGACTTCAGCGTGGGGACAACGGGTAACATCGGACTGAAAAAGTTTGTTTATAAAATGGGGCCCGACTGGCAGGGCTACGGCGAGAACGGCAACACCCTTACCACCTTTATGCACCCCAATGTGGACGCTGGTGAATTCCTCGGCGGACTGAAGGACAAGAACCGCCTTTCGGTTAACCTCAAATATCAGTTGTTCGGCTTTGGCTTCAAGGCTTTTGGCGGCATCAACTCGGTAGAGCTCAATGTGCGCTCCAACACCAATCTGTGTCTGCCCAAAACGCTGTTTGAGTTTATGAAGAACATCGGCAGCCAGGAGTACGACATTACCAACCTGGGTGTGCGCACCGAAAACTATGCCGAGTTGGGCTTGGGCCACTCGCACAAAATTGACGACAAGTGGACTGTGGGCGGCAAGCTCAAGTTCCTCTTTGGTTTGGCTTATGCCGATGTGTCGGGCAAGGACGTGCGTTTCCAGCTGGCCGAAGACAAGTGGCAGGTGAGCGGCGACGTGCAGGCTGTGGCCTCGATCATGAAAACCGAGTTCAAGCAGTCGGACAAGACGGAGCCTGTTGAGAATGTGCAGCCCGGCGAGCTGCCGCGCCACCGCATCAAGGAGCTTGGCGACTTTAAGGGCGGTTTGGCTGGCTTTGGTATGGCCGTAGACTTGGGTGCCACCTACAAGGTGATGGAAGACCTCACGGTGAGCGCAGCCCTTACCGACCTGGGCTTTATAAACTGGAGCAATGCGCAGCACGCCTCATCGGCCGGCCATTGGGAATTTGAGGGCTTTGGCAATGGTAACTACGGTGAGGAAATACCCATCAACCAGGAAGGCCGCGACCTTGGCGACCAGTTTAAGGACCTTGGCGACGACCTTGGCGATGCCTTTGCCGTGTACGACGATGGTGTGAAGTCGGCCACCCGTGCCTTGGCTGCTACCCTCAGCCTCGGTGCCGAGTATACGCTGCCGGCTTATCGCAACTTGCGTTTCGGTTTCCTCTATCAGAGCCGCATGGCGGGTCGCCACAGCTACCACCAGGGTCGTTTCTCGGCCAACGTGGCGCCTGTTAAGTGGTTCGATGCCTCGTTGAGCATGGGCTTTACCAGCACGGGTGTGCAGGGTGGTCTTGTGGCCAGTCTCCACGCCAAGCACTTCAACTTTACCATCGGTACCGACCGCTTCTTTGGCAAATTAAGCAAGCAGGGCATTCCCCTCAACCGTGCCAACAGCAACATTGCCATTGGCATGTCGTTCCCGTTGTAGGATAATGTGCTAATGAGTTAATATGGCAATGTGCCAATATGTTAATGAGCTGACGCCGTAGCGTTGCTTGTTGGCATATTGGCACATTGTTATATATTGCTGTAGGGTGAAACGTCCAAGGCGTATCGTAATGCTTTTGCCCTTACAGGGCGCGACTGCTCCAACACGGGGGACCCAGGGTGTCGCTTCGCTTGCCCTGGGCTGGGTGCTCCATTGGCCTTTCAGGCCGCACTTGCTAAAATAATAGTGGCCATTTCTATGCTCGTGATAGAGAGACCATTGTAGGACCTAAATACGACTTCGTTGCCAACTGTGGTGCAATAGGTCGTATTTGCAAGTACGGGCTGAAAGCCCAATGGAGCACCCAGCCCAGGGCAAGCGAAGCGACACCCTGGGTCCCCCGTGTTGGAGCAGTCGCGCCCTGTAAGGGCAAAAGCATTATGATACGCTTTGGAGTTTCCCCGGGCAGCGATAATTGCCATATTAGCCCATTGGTTCATAGCCATTTGCAAGCATATTAGTGGGGAAAGCAAGCGTAATTGCGCAGAAAGCAGTATATTTGCGGTTAATAACCACCTTTTATTTAATACCACAACTTATAATAGTAACAACAAATGAAAGTAATAAACCTGGGCGAACGGAGTTCGGTTATAAACTCATACATGGCGCAGCTGCGCGATGTGGAAGTGCAGAAGAACCGCACCCTCTTTCGCCGCAATATGCAGCGTATAGCCCGCGCCACAGCCTATGAGGTGAGCCGCACGCTGCAATACTCTGAAAAGGCCATCACCACACCGCTGGGCGTGAAACAAGTGCCCACCTACGACGACCGCATTGTGGTAGGCACGGTACTGCGTGCCGGTGTGGCATTTCACGAGGGATTTCTCGACACGTTTGACCAAGCCGACTCGGCCTTTGTGGCCGCTCACCGTGACGAGGGCAAGCGCGAGGACATTAAAATACACGTTGACTACATAGCCGCTCCGCAGTTGGACGGCTGTACCTTTTTGATGGTGGACCCCATGCTTGCCACTGGTGGTTCGCTCGAACTCTCTTACAAGGCTTTCCTTACACACGGCACACCGGCCAAACTGCACATTTGCTGTGCCATAGCCGCACAAGAGGGCATTGACCATTTGTGCCGCGTGTTTCCCGACGATGTCACACTCTGGGTGTCGGCCGTCGACCCTATCCTTAACGACCAGGCTTACATCGTGCCGGGCCTTGGCGATGCCGGTGACTTGTCTTTCGGTCCGAAATTGGATTAGAGGGCTAGGGTAGGTTAGAGGGTTATGAGGTTATGAGGTTATAAGGTTATAAAGTAACCTTTGTGTGTTAGGTAGGTTATGGTAATCTTTTAACCCTCTAACCCTCTAACCTCATAACCCCTTAACCTCCCTCTAAACCTCATACCCCCCTTACCTCATCTCCCTCCTCCTTGCTTGCCTAACACACAAAGGTTACTTTATAACCTCATAACCTCATAACCCCATAACCTCCCCCTATATATGAAGAAACTCTTATCCCTTTTGTTACTGCTTGCCCTTGGCTGCGGTACAGTCTCTGCCCACGATTTCAAGATAGAAAAGGGGCAATTTGTGCTCGATGGCAAACCCATCACTCTGGTGTGTGGTGAAATGCACTATCCGCGCATACCACAGGAGTACTGGCGCGACAGACTGTTGCGTGCCAAAGCCATGGGCCTTAACTGCATATCAACCTACGTGTTCTGGAACATTCACGAGCGCCAGCCGGGCAAGTTCGACTTTACCGGCGAAGCCGACTTGGCCAAGTTTATACGCACAGCGCAGGAACTGGGCCTCTATGTGGTGCTCCGGCCCGGCCCCTATGTATGTGCCGAATGGGACTTCGGCGGCTTCCCCTATTGGTTGCAGAACAACAAGCACATGAAGTGGCGCAGCGACGACCCCGACTTTTTGGCCGCTTGCCAGCGCTACATCACGCGACTGGGCAAAGAAGTGAGCAAGTACTGCGTGGGCAATGGCGGCAATGTGCTGCTTGTGCAGGTAGAAAACGAGTATGGCTCATACAGCAACGACCGCGTGTATATGGGTAAAATACGCGACATGTTGGAGAAGGCCGGCTTTAATGCCCCCTTCATCACCTGCGACGGCGCAGGACAAATGCCCAACGGCTACATGAAGGGTGTGCTGCCCACAGTTAATGGTTCGGTGGGCGAGGAAGTAAAGCGCGCCATCGACCGCTTCTATCCTGGCGGCCCCTACTTTGTGGCAGAATTCTATCCCGCATGGTTCGACGTATGGGGACAAGGACACTCACGCCGCGACTACCGCTCGCCGGCACAGCAAATTGACTGGATGCTCGGTCATGGCGTGTCGGTTAATATGTACATGTTCCACGGTGGTACGAACTTTGCCTATACCAATGGTGCCAACACCATTGGTAGCGGCTATGAACCACAGCCCACCAGCTACGACTACGATGCACCGCTCAGCGAGTCGGGTGTGGCCACACCCAAGTATTATGCTTTCCGTGAGGTGATACAGAAACACTTGCCCGCCGGCGAAACACTGCCCGATGTGCCTGCTGCCAACCCTGTGGCCACCTTTGCACAGGTGCAGCTGCTCGACAGTGTGCCCCTGCGTGCCGCCTTCGGACGCAGCATGCAGTCTGAACGTCCGCTCACAATGGAAGAGGCCGGACAGGACTTTGGCTACATTCACTATCAAACTACCGTTGAAAAGGGTGGCAAGGGCCGACTCGTTCTGCGCAAGTTGCGCGATTATGCCATCGTCTTTGTCAATGGCAAGCGTGTAGGGTCGCTCGACCGCCGTTTCAGCCAGACAGGCATGATGGTAGACATACCCGATGGGGCCAAACTCGAAATATTGGTGGAGAACGTGGGCCGCATAAACTATGGTCCCGACTTGCTCGACAACCATAAGGGCATCACCGAGAGCGTAAGTTTCTGTGGCAAGGAACTGAAGGGCTGGACCACCACGCCGCTTCCGCTCTATCAACTCACCAAAATGCCGCGCTGCAAGGCTCCCGAAAAGGGTAACCACGACATGGAGGGCGTGGCTTTCCACCGCGGTACCTTCAAACTCGACAAGCGTGGCGACGTATTCCTCGACATGAGTGGTTGGGGCAAGGGCGCCGTGTGGGTTAATGGCCGCAGCATAGGCAAGTTCTGGCAAATTGGTCCGCAGCAAACGCTTTACGTGCCGGGTCCGTGGGTAAAGAAGGGCCGCAACGAGGTGATTGTGTTCGACATGGAGCCTACTGGCCACTATGGTGTGGCTGGTTTGGCCGACCCCGTGCTCGACAAGTTGGGCCACGACCACAATGCTCCCAAGGCTGGCGGTCGCGTTCAGCCCACAGGCAAGCCTATCATTGAAGATGGCGACTGTGTGTTAAGCGCCACCATGCAGAAGGCTGATGGCGTGCAGCACTTCGACTTTAAGGCACCTGCCACCATGCGCCACCTCTGTGTTGAGGTGGAAAGCTCGTACGACGGCAAAAACTCTTGTCTGGCCGAGATCAATCTTATCGGTGAGGACGGCAAGCCACTGCCTAAGGACGCTTGGTCTGTAGTGTATGTAAGCACAGAACAGGCTGACGAAGGACCGGCTGAATACCTCTTCGATGAAAACAAGCGTCAATACTGGCACTCAAAGTGGAAGGGCGTAGACCCCGATGAGTTCCCTCACCGTGTCATTATCGACCTTGGCGAAATTCAAACTGTGAAAGGCATCGAGCTGCAACAGCGTAACCCCAATATGCCGGGGTGTGTCAAGGACTTCCGCATCTACGGACGTCCGCAGTTCTTCCTCTTTAAGTAAAGGTTATGAGGGGGTTATGAGGTTATAAGGTTATGAGGTTATAAAGTAACCTTTGTGTGTTAGGTAGGTTATGGTAATCTTTTAACCCTCTAACCTCTTACCCCCCCTTACCTCATCTCCTTCCTCCTTGCTTGCCTAACACACAAAGGTTACTTTATAACCTTATAACCTCAAAACTCATAACCTTATCCCCCTCATTCCCCCTTCTCCCCCTCCCTATATTCTCATGAAACAAGCTGTCATATTATCTCTGTTATTAGCCTATGCCCCAAGTATGGCACAGGCACAAGTAAAGGTGAGTCAGACGGCCACACAAGTGACCATTGAGAACCAGTATTTGTCGCGCACCTTTAATATAACCGGCAACCGCCTTACGCCAGGCGTGCTTGTAAACAAGCGTGCCGCAGGAGCCACCTTCACACCAGGCCAGGGCAGTGAGGAGTTTGCACTCAATCCGCAGGCCCGTCAACACACCCTCGTCAGTCGCAAGGGGTGGAAGGCCGAGGCCGACTCGTGGTGTAACGAGTCGGCAACAGTGGGCAACCCCAACCTGGCCATCGATGGCGACAACGGCACCATGTGGCACACCTGGTACGCCACCCCCACACCGGGCGGGCAAAAGGGCAACGACAAATTGCCGCACAGCCTCATCATATCGTTGGGCAAGCGCACCGCATTCCGCGCTTTTGGCTATCTGCCGCGCCAGGGAGCCTATGGTGCCATGTCGAACGGCAACATCAAGGGGTACGAATTCTACATATCGAACGACAAAAAGAAATGGACGCTCGTAAAGAAAGGCCAGTTCAACTATAACAGCGTGCAAACCATTTGGGTGGCCCTCGACAAGGAGTACAAAGCCAAGTATGTAAAGCTTACCGAAACCTCGTCAACCAACGGCGGCGCATTCGGTGCCTGTGCCGAGTTCTACCTCACCACCGATGTGGTAAAGTCTGCCGCAGCACCCGCCACAGGCTTGAAAGCCTCGGCCATGAAAGTAAAGGGCGTGCATGTGGCCAGCACGGGCAATGGCAAACGCGTCACCTTCGACCTGGCCCCAACGGCCTATACCAACCCCGTCGACGGTGTGACATCGACGTGGGACATCGACATGGTGGTGGAGATGAACGACAACGACCACTTTATGCGCAAATACTTGCTCGTAAAGGCTGCCGATGAGGCTACCCGCGCCCTGCCCATCGACTACATTGAAATGGAAAACCTTGGCACACAGCAGGTGCCAGCCAATAGCAAGTGGACCCGTCAGCAGGCTGCCGGCGGCGAGGGCGGCATGTCGGCCTACACCATTACGCTGGGGCAGCCCGTGTATGTGGACGGCATGTTCTTCGGTTCAGAGTTTCCGCAGGCCGAAAACGAGATTGACGACCAGGGCATGTACCACACCCGCTACTACAGCGGCAAGTCGCTCAAAACGCTCGATCTTAACGAGCACCGCGTCAATGCCAACGGTCAGTTCCGCACATGGCCTAATGTGACGGGTGCCACACGCTCGGCCACCGACCACAACGTCATACGCACCGACTTCTTCAAATACATCAACACCATAGCCCGCCCCATCAAGGCACGCATGCAGTACAACTCGTGGTACGACTGGATGATGAACATCACCGAGGACCGCATCAATGCCTCGTTCCGCGAGATGGAGCGTGGTTTCACGCAGTACGGGCTGCGCCCCATGGACTCGTATGTGGTGGACGACGGCTGGAACAACTACGACCAGGTGGGCACCGCCGAGTCGGGCACCACGCACAACACTACCGGATTTTGGGAGTTCAACTCAAAGTTCCCCAACGGCTTGAAGGGCGCCAGCGACATTGCCCACCGCTATGGTTCGGGCTTTGGCATATGGCTCGGTCCGCGCGGCGGCTACAACTTCAACCAGCAGTGGGGCAAATTCCTTGAGCAACATGGCAACGGCACCTACAGCACCACCACCTACGATGTGGTGACAGGCGACTCGGTGTATGTGGCCAAGCTGCGCGACTTCTTTATCAAGCAGCAGCGCGACTACGGTGTGAACTATTGGAAACTCGACGGATTTGCCACTCAACAGCCGCAGGCATCTACCAACGGACGCTACATTACGGGCGGCAAAAACGGCAATTATTACTTTACCGAACACTGGGAACGCTGGTACCGCAACCTCGATGCCATGTATGCCGATGCCAAGAGCCGCAACCAGGACTTGTGGATTAACCTGACCTGCTATGTCAACCCCTCGCCCTGGATATTGCAGTGGAGCAATTCGGTGTGGATACAGAACTCACGCGACATGTGGCATGCCGTGGTGGACGGCCGCGAACGCGAAATGGACCAACAACTCTCCTACCGCGACGACCGCTATTGGGTGTTTATCAACAGTCAGCAGCTGCAGTTCCCGCAGGCCCACATCTTCAACCACGACCCCGTGTATGGCAAAACCGGTGCCGTGGCCCCCAATGCCATGACCGATGCAGAGTTCCGCGCCTATCTGTATATGATGGCAACCCGCGGCACGGCCTTTTGGGAGATGCTTTACAGCTACAACCTCATGAACGAGGGCAACAAGTGGCTCATCAACGCCGAGGCCCTCAACTTTGTAGACAGTCATTACGAAACCTTGCGCAACGCCATATACTTTGGCCAGTCACCCCTCAAGGGCGGCATCTACGGCTACTCGTGCTGGCGTCAGGGCAGCAATGGTGCGGCTGATGGCATCGTGTCGTTCCGCAACCCCTCAAATAGTGAGCAAACCTACACCTACACCCTCGACAAGAGCGTGGGAGTGCCCGAACAGGCGGCCGGCTTGTGTGCCTCGCTGGTGATGGAGTATACGGGCAATCCTGAGCAGCAGACGGCCGAGGCTGAGGCTTATGCCGCTGCAGCCAATGCCAAGGGGCTGGCCTATGGCTCAACCCTCAGCATCAAGCTCAAGCCGGGTGAAATAAGGGTGCTGCGCTTTGCTGCCGACAGTGCCGTGGCTGCGCAACCCGTCATGGCACGTGCCAACAAGCAGCACGAAGTCACACTCGTGATGGACCAGCCCGTATGCACCGACGGGGCCACCTTCGAACTGCTTGCGGGCGGCAAGCGTACCGGAAAGCCTGCCACAGCTGTCACCACCGATGCCGACTACCGCACACTGCACCTCACCTTTGGCAGCACCTTGGGCGAGACCAAGCCATACAGCATACGTATCAAAGGACTGAAAAACTGGCAAGGTGCTGCCACTGCGGCCGAGTCTCCACAGTTCTACTTTGCTCCCGACAGTGTGCTCGAGTGCATCGAAAAGCCCGTCACGCTGAACGAGGCCGTGCGCCTTGGCTCGCACAAGGCAGTTGTGGGCAAGGGCGATTTCAGCATCGACTTTACGCTGACCACCACCGATGCCGATGTGCAGCTGGCCAGCCAGGGCGAAGCATGGAGCTTGGCGCTCAAGGGTGGCAAACTTTGTTTCAAAGCGGGCCATGTGGCCTACACAACCCCCGTCAGCGTGCACGACGGCAAAGCCCACCACATTGTGTGCTGCCGCGAGCGCAACGGCATGGTGAAGGTATATGTCGACGGCCAATTACAAGGCACAGCCTATGACAAGGCTTACGTAAATGAGCCCTTGCAACCAGCCCCCATCGTGCTGGGCCAGGCAGAGCGCACCTTCACTTTCGACACCTTCACCCTGCGCGATGGTGCCCTGTCGTTTGACGAAGTACGCTAAGAGTGGGTTATGAGGGTGTTTCAAGTTTCGGATTTAGCAAGTGCGGGCTGAAGGCCCAATGTTCTTCATAGCCCAGGGCAAGCGAAGCGGCACCCTGGGTTGATATGAGCGCAAAAGTTACGCCCTGTAAGGGCAGAAGTAACAGGGCTTTTTTACTTTTGCCCTTACAGGGCGCGACTGCTTCAACACGCGATACCCAGGGTGCCGCTTCGCTTGCCCTGGGCTATGAAGAACATTGGGCCTTCAGCCCGCCCTTGTTAAATCCGAAACTTGAGTAAGGGTGTCATGACCTCCTAACCTCCTAACCTTATCCCCCCACCTCCCCCCATCACATAAACGATAAAACAATGCCAAATAATAGCAACATAGCCAAGTCAAAGCTAAAAGGCGCATTCACGCTGATAGGCACCGTCATTGTGGTGGTGCTGTTGTTGGTATACTTCTTGCCACGCGAAACCAAGTTCGGCTACGAGTATGAGCAAGGGCGCCCCTGGCGCTACAACTCACTGATAGCCACCTTCGACTTTCCCGTGTACAAAACCCCCGACGAGGTAAAAGCCGAACGCGACAGCGCGCTCTCACAGTTTCAGCCCTTCTACACCGAAGACGTACAGATAGCGCAACGCCAGATAGCCGCCTTCGAAACAGCATGGCGCGCAGGCCGTTTTGGCGATGTGCCGGCCCACTGCCTCAACCATGTCGACAAAATGCTGCGTGGTGTCTACGAGGCCGGCATAGTGCCATCGGCCGACCTGTCGCAAATGGCCAAGGAGCGCACCCCCGGTGTGCGGGTGGTTGAGGGAACCGAGGCCGTGACGCGCCCCATTACCGAACTCTACTCCACCCGTTCGGCCTACGAGTATATAGTGTATGCCGACACCATAAACTTTCCGCGCGAGCTATTAGCCCGTTGCAACATCAACGAATATCTGTCGCCCAACCTCAGTATCGACAGTGCCAAAACCTCTGCCGTGCGCGAAGACCTGCTTGCCGCCGTGTCGCCAGCATCGGGCATGGTACAGAGCGGACAGCGCATCATCGACCGTGGCGAGATAATATCGGCTGAGCAGTACAAAATACTGCAATCATTCGAACGCGAAACCGTGCGCCGCAACGACCCCTCAAAGGGCATGTGGCAGGTAGTGACAGGCCAAGTAATATTTGTGCTCTGCGTCATAGTAGCCTTCGTGTTCTACCTGCGCCTGTTCCGCCGCGAATATCTGCGTTCGCCGCACAGCATACTGCTCTTGTCGTCGCTCATTGCCATATTCCCCCTCATCACCTATGCCATGGTCGACCAAAAGTTCCTCAACGTCTACATGGTGCCGTATGCCATGGTGCCCATATTTGTGCGCATATTCATGGACTCGCGCACAGCCTTCATGACCATGGTGTGCTCCGTCATACTCTCATCGTTAGCCCTCCACTCCAACTACGAGTTCGTAATCGTGCAATTCATGTCGGGCATGACCGCCATCTACGCCCTGCGCGACCTTACCGAGCGCTCGCAACTGCTGCGTGTGGCCCTTGCCGTGTTTGTCACGAGCAGCGCCATCATGTTAGGCTACGACCTGTCGCAAGGCATCGAGTTCTCACACCTCGACCGCTCAATGTACGTGTACAATGCCGTTAACGGTGTGCTGCTGCTCTTTGCCTATCCGTTGCTTTACATGATTGAAAAGTTGTTCGGCTTCACCTCGAGCGTCACACTCGTCGAGCTGTCCAACACCAACAACAGCGTGTTGCGCCGCATGTCTAAGGTGGCACAAGGCACCTTTGTACACTCGTTGCAAGTGGCCAATTTGGCAGCCGAGGTAGCCGACAAAATAGGTGCCAAGCCCCAGCTTGTGCGTACCGGCGCCCTGTATCACGACATAGGCAAAATGCTCAACCCCGCCTTCTTTACCGAGAACCAGACAGGCGTCAACCCCCACGACGAGCTTACCGAGGAGCGTTCGGCACAAATCATCATCAGCCACGTGACCGAGGGACTCAAACTGGCCGACAAGTACCACCTGCCCAAGGTCATACGCGACTTCATAAGCACCCACCACGGCCGTTCCCAAGTAAAGTACTTCTACATTCAGTGGAAGAACAAGCACCAGGGCGAGGAACCCGACGCCAAACTCTTTACCTATCCCGGCCCCAACCCCTTTACGCGTGAGCAAGCCATACTCATGATGTGCGATGCCGTAGAAGCCTCGTCGCGTTCGCTCAAAGAGTTTACTGAGGAAAGCATCAAAGAGTTGGTCAACCGCATCATCGACGGCCAGGTGCAGGCAGGCTATTTCCGCGAGTGCCCCATCACCTTCCGCGACATAGCCGATGCCAAGCGCGTGTTGGCCGAGAGCCTTAAAACCATCTACCACACCCGCATAGCCTACCCCGAGCTCAATGCCAAGCCCGCCGAGCCGGCACCACAGCCGCGCCGCGCCTATTTCTTCGGCCGCAGATAACATTCGGCGCTGCCGCATAACATACACTGTTGACAGGTTGACAAGCACGCTTGCTTGCCAGCCTGTCAACTTATATATATATAGCAGTCCGGTAAAACGCAAATATGCAAACGTACTCAAGCACCCAACGCTACCACGCAACTCAACCTCTAATGGGGGCGACGCGTCTCGCGTCGGAAAAATAAAAAGAAAAGACACAAGCCCCGCTAAATAACAGCTGCATCTTTCCCCGACGCGAGACGCGTCGCCCCCATTAGTGCTTGGGTTTAATGCTTGCGTTTAGTGCTTGCGTCCGTTCGCATATTTGCGTTTAACCAAACAACATTACCATAGTGCGCAAGCAGCTTGCCATGTGTAACCATGTGTTATACAACATAATCACAAATGTGTTATAAAAAGAGCAAGTTGCGTAACTTTGCAACCGAAAAACATATAATCACTTAACAAACACTGCAACTACATGAAAAGAAATCTACTAATCGCAGCACTACTATGCAGCTCCGGCCTTTATGCTTCAGCCCATAGCAGTGCCCCGATCCCAGCCCCTGCAGGCCAGACCGAGGCAGTTGCTGCCGACTACGAGTATACTGGCGAGATGAACATCAACATGTCCACAGGGCATTTTACAGCGTTCAATGGCAATAAATTATACGCCTCAACCTGGCAAAGCACCAAAGGCTGGTCAAACGTGCCAGTTGTCCGCCTCATCTGTTCCAGCAACCAAAAGGCTCAAAACAACATGGATGTGGCTGGCAGCAATGCTACAACCATTGTGGCCCATCGTGGTAGTGTTGACAGCGAGTATGCCCTGGTTGTAGAGAAAGGCTACGTCATAACAGGCGTCAGTTTCGACTTTGCCATAGCCTCAGGCAGCAGTGCCGTTACGGTAACACCCATTGGCGGCACCGCCGTAAAAAGTACAGCCGAAGGGCAACACGTCGAGGTAAAAGGACTGAGTGCCGACACCGTAGTAGCTTTCAAACTCAGTGGCGGAAAAAATGCCATAGCTCTGACCAACCTCAAGGTAACTTATGGCAAGGTAAAGCCAGCCTTTGCCTCGGGCAAACTGGCCATCAACACCTCAACAGGTACATTAAATCGTACGAGTGGTTTCTGCTCAGCTTGGACAAGTACACAGAAATCGCCGCAAATCAAGCTCGATTGCGGGGTAAACAACATCAGCGTGGCTGACTGCACCGACAGCATCATGCAGTGCTGGCGTGGCAACCAGTCAGACAGCAAATACACCCTCACCGCCCAAAGTGGCTGGGTAATAACCGGCTACAGTTTCGACTTCACCGCAGCAGATCCTGCCAAAACCTGTGGCGTGACGGGCCCCGACGGCAAGAAACTCACCAGCAGCAGTGCTGTGCAACACATCAAGGCCACGGGCCTTTATGACAAATCGGTGGTAGCCTTTGCCATGAACGATGCCAATCATGCCATCAATGTGTCAAACTTTGTAGTAACGTGGGAAACCGACTCGACTGCCAACACCGAACTGCCAGGTTACACCGTGTTCGACAACAGCGGTGCGGTGCCCTACCGCATTCCCGCCATAGGCACCGCCGCCAATGGCGACCTCGTGGCAGTGGCCGACTACCGTTACAGCAAGGCCGACATAGGCAGCGGACGAGTAGACTTGCACCTGCGCATATCAAAGGACAATGGCCAGAGCTGGGGCGAGATAATGATGCCTGAGAATTTTAAGGGCGATGGCCAAATGACCACATGGCGACATGACAAGGCCGCTTATGGCGACCCCTGTATTGTAGGCGACCGTGAAAGTTCGCGTATGATGATAGTGTCGTGCTCAGGTTTCCCCGGCTTCTTCAGCAAGGACGAAAAACACCTTGGTTGGGCACGTTGGTATTCTGACGACAATGGCCAAACATGGACAGGACCAGAATACATCGATATGAAATACATTTACGAGCCATTGGCTGCGGCAGGTACCCCCGTCAACGGTTTCTTTGTAGGTTCGGGCAAGATACACCAGAGCCGCTATATCAAGAAAGACAAGTATTACCGTCTTTACTGCGTAGGTTCAACACAGGAGAATGGTGGTAACAAGAAGAACTGGGTGCTTTACTCCGACGACTTTGGCGAGAGCTGGGACTTCCTTGGTGGCCTCAAGCACGCCCCCATTGTCAACACAGCCGATGAACCCAAGGCCGAGGAGCTGCCCGATGGCAGCGTATTGCTCTCAAGCCGCGATGTAAATGGCCGCTATTACAACATATACACCTTCAGCGGCAACGATGGTATAAGCGGCAGCTGGGGCGAAAAAGCATTGTCAAGTTCGGCCAATAATGGCTTGATAGCCAACAATGGCTGCAACGGCGAGGTGCAGGTAGTGCCCGTAGTGCGCAAGGCCGATGGCGTGAAAACCTTCATAGCCCTGCAGTCGCTGCCCACCTCAGGGCGCAACTATGTGTCAATATTCTACAAGGACCTCACCGACAAGGACACCTATGCCAGTCCTGCCAACTTTGCCAAGAATTGGGACGGCCACTTTGTTGTAAGCAACACCTCATCGGCTTACAGCACTTGGAGCTGGCAAAAGGATAACGCTTTAGCCTTCATCTACGAAGAAGGTGGCGGCAATGGCGGTTACGACATTGTGTACAAGCGCATCGACATACCCACGCTCACCGGTGGCAAGTACGACTTCGACGCAACCCGCACCTTCGAGCGCCAGCAAATAGACTGGACTTTGGCCAACCGCATAAAAAAGATGGGCGCCTTGATCGACTCTATCAAGCCAGCTGTCGAGGCCAACACCAAATACATTTTTGGCGATAAACTCATAACTGATGCCAGCCAGTTGGAGTGCAAGTTCGGCTACTCGGGTGGCACCGCAGGCAAGGGCGACAACCAGCCCATCAGCAATTTGATTGACAACAATGCCGACACCTACTTCCACACCGACTACAGCAAGGGCGACCTGAAAAATGGCGTGCATTGGTTTGATGTGACAGCACCCGCCGAGGGCAAGTTTGCCAACACCATAGTAGTGAACGTTACACAGCGTAAAGGTGCCAATGCCGATTTTGTGAAAGAGTTTACCATCTCGGGCTTCAACAGCGAGGCAAAGAACGACTCTGTGTATATAGCAAAAGTCACAGTGCCCAATGTCGCTGCCGGCCAACAGTCAACCATGCAGTTCACCATTCCCGAGGGAGCAAGCTACAAGTATCTGCGTTTCAATGTCACAGCCACGAGCAACAACCGCGGCTATTGGCACTTGGCAGAGTTCATGCTGAGCAAGCCCGACAGCCTCGATGCCAACAGCCCCAATGTGTTGCACCCCGACGCCTACGCCACCATGAAGGATGCCATTGCTGCAGCCGAGGCCGCAAAGCAACAAGCTACCGACAATGACATTGCCGCGCTCGAGGAGGCCTATGACGCCTACCTCCGTGCATTGCAGGGCACTGCTACCGGCATTATAGCCACTCCCGCTGTCAAGCCGGGCAAGGCTACCATCTATTACGACTTGATGGGCCGCCGTGTGGCAAACCCCGTAAAGGGCGTGTTCATTACCAACACTGGCAAGCGCGTTATTAAGTAACGCGCACACACCCAAACAACAGCAAGTAAGGGCTGGCACTTCTCCCGCGAGGTGTCAGCCCTTATTCGTTACGAACTCTACTAAATAATAGCTGCATTTTTCCCCGACGCGAGACGAGGCGGCTGAAAAAACCGACGCGAGACGCGTCGCCCCCATTAGAGCTTGCGTTTCTTC
>UMBZ01018369.1_pt1 | contig 27769 bp, 35 predicted proteins | sample 1964091 | NCBI WGS metagenome assembly UMBZ01 (sample SAMEA4835954, study PRJEB28245) | human gut metagenome | biome: gut microbiome; material: fecal sample | place: Denmark | collected 2008
GGGGTCAGTTAAAAGCGCCCCTTCCAACCCTTATTTCGTGATTTCTGATGTGATTGAAAGTTAAATACGTTAAATCTTACGTTTTTCGTATCTAATCAGAATCCATACGGTCACTTTCTACCGTTTAGAGCGTATAATACTGATAATCAACTAATAATAGATACTATATTTGTACTCCACTATTACGCAGCCAAACTTGAAGGTGTATTCGAACTCTACTGGAAAATTTAGTTTCCCTGTATATGCAAAGTTATCATAATAGTTCACCTTCTTCCACTTTTGAGAAAGGTGATTGGTAATGTCAAAGATGGCGAGGGCAAAATTAGACTTTCCTGATCCATTCGGCCCATAGATGATACCATTTTTAATGACACCATCTTTCACAGCAAATGTATTGAACGAGTAATTGCTTGGTTTGGACAAGTCCCATTCAATCTTGTTGGCGAATCCCCTATAATTCTTGACTGCAAATTTTACTAACATGATAATCTATTTTTAAGTAAATACTACGTACTTTTCTGTTTGATGATATATTCTTATACAGAAAGTTTGCACTTATTGGGATACAAAAGTACATAAAAAATCAATATGCCGTAAAAAAATACGGATATTTAAGTTAAAAGTCAATTATCTAGTATTTTTGCAAATAATGTAGGGCTAAAGAAATTTGGTTTCCTTGCTTATTCCCGAAAAATGTCATTTGTGTCACTTTTTGGGAATGCGCCCTTGTGTAGGTTCAAATATCATCGGTGGAGTATGGTCTTTACCGATGTCCTTTTAAGTTCTATTTATCATAACGCTGCATATTAGGTAAGAGTGGAGGGATTAATTTGAGGATAAAAAGCACTATCTGTATAGGCAAAACATGGAGCCATGAGCTCCTTGTCCCTCATAGTCTGCAACCAGTGGCAGCTGGCAGCATAGCAAATTGATGGCATCGTCATCCAAGTACTCGGCGAGTTCCAGAAGAAAGTCTGAGTCCTTGGCGTGCAAGTCCCAGATGTCATAGCCACAAGCATTAACCGCAGTGGTTATGGCATCCTGTAATTGCCAAATCTCTGTGTAGTCATTCATTGTTGCCATTTTATATGCAAAGGTACAAATATATGGTTAAATACGCAAATCATTTAGACTAATTTTTCTGTAAAACCATAATTCTCTTTTCAATTTCGTTCGCCAAAAGTGTAACAAATCACAAAAATGACGAATAGCATGATGTATTCTCAATCAAAAAGCTTACCTTTGTATCTACAAAAGTATCTGCAAAATGTGTAAAGATAGCTTTGACATAGTGATGTTCCCTGTAGATGGTCGCATTGGCAATGGATATACACGAGGCGCAAGGCAGTTTGTCGACCAGTTCCATGTGGGCTTGTTTGTTCCCATGCACTTTGTGGCGAGTGGCTTCAAGAGTGCATGGAGAATGAAGGAGTTTACAGATGCCAAGATAATTATTTGTATTACTTTTGCATAAGATAGGCTGCACTCGGCCTTTTGACAGCGAACTTTCATGTCCCATGTTTGCGCTATCTTCACATCAAATTATCTACTTCCCACGATCTATTGAGAGGGGAAGCCTCAACAACTAAAAACGTAAAACGATGGAAATGAGAACTTATACAAAATCGGAATTGGCAAGGCTCTACTTCCCCATGCTGGACGCAGATCTCGCCATGAGAAAACTGCGCCGATGGATCAAGCAGAACCCTGCACTGGATGAGGCTCTCTCGCTCTGCCACGTCAGCAAGAACGCCGACTTCTACAGTCGCAAGCAGGTGAGCCTCATCGTAGAATATTTCGATGAGCCATAACACCGCCCATCCTATAACCATATCCCCCTACCCCTTGGATAGGCAATGGCCAAACAACTTTGCCGCATCCAGGCAAGGGCAATCCTTTGGCGTAGTGCCAGGCAAGTCACGATGCCCCACGATCTCTGCCTCAGGGAAAAGTTGGTGCAACTCCACGAAGAGAGCCTCCAATCGTTCGTATTGTGCAGCGGTGAGCGTGTTGGCAGATTTGCCATTCTCATCAAGACCACCCTCATAACAGATGCCGATGGAGCAACGGTTGTAAGGTCGGGCATGCGCCCCCACCTCCAGGAGACGACGGTGTTGCGTCATCGTTCCGTCACGGCGGATATAGAAGTGATAGCCAATGGTACGGAAGCCACGAGCCTTGTGGTCGCGCATCATCTGCTCCACGGTATAACTTCGATTACACCTCGTGGCAGAACAATGGAGCACGAGGAAGCGAACGGAGAATGGCGACTGCATCCACTCGCCGTCTTCCATGCGAGCAAGGAGGGCACGCTCGCTGCGTGCTACCTCCTCGCCTATCGATAAAGGAAAATGACCTGTAATCATCAGATAGGAATTATTAATTTTTAATTACAACAAGAGCTGACTCCCAGAGCGGTGAGTGCGGCAATGATGGCTTGCACGATGGCATTGAGGATGCTCACCCAAGTAATCTTGGAAGGGGAAGTGGCTGCATCTTGATTAACTTTAAACAGTTTCATAAGGTAATGATTTTAAGGATGAAAAATGATATTCATAAGCCGTTGTCCCTTCATTGCCCTTAGTCAAACTCCTTTGGAACGTCGGTGCCGGAGTCAGAGGTGGAACCGCCGCTAGGGGTACTGCCTGTATCAGAGCCAGATCCGCCGCTTGGATTGCTGCCAGTTCCTGAGCTGGATCCGCCACCCTCCTGGGTGTTGTCCTTTTGGTCGGTAGAGCCAGCACCCGGTTTCAGTGGAGTGCCGCCATCGCCATCCTTCTCACTGTTGGTGCTGACCATCTTCTCGATGTCCTTCAACGAAGCATCAAGGTTGAGTTTGGCACGGGTCAACTCACCAGTGGCTCTGGCACGAAGCTTCACGCTCTCGATATTCTTCTGCACACTGAACTCAGCCTTGGTAGCAGCACCCGCCTTGTTGACGATGCCGAGTGTGAAGATGGCGAGATCGTCTATCTTGACTGCTTTTCCATCCAAGACAAGTTGTTTGATGCACTTCACCATGTCGGTGAGCATACCCTTCACCTGACCAGCCGAGAAACCCGTGTTGTGCTCAGCCATCATCACGGCAAGTTCTGCGATGCCCATGGTTTGCAAGATGACCGGCAACGCATAGTAGTTGCCATAGGCTTCCTTCATCTCAGGGTTGTTGTTTTTCTGCAATTTAAATAACATCATAGTAGTATAGATTTAAGGTTAACAAATCGAGGCCAACCTTTCTGATTGGCGATGCAAAGTTATGATATAGTTTTCATACCGAGGTGCCCAGATGGTCGCCATGTGCCGAAGTTGGTAGCACAAATCCGCAGGTGGTTTTACGGTTTGGCAAATAATTGCGGAAAAGCTTGCGAGTTTCAAATTAATGTAGTAACTTCGCCGATGAAAGTATATCAACAGATGCTCATCTAAACATAAAAAACAGAAAAGCCATGCCTAAGAAACTTTACACATCCGTCCCCCCACGTTATGAGGTTTGCCTTCACGCCGATTGCCCGAAGGCTGATGTCTGCTTGCATCAGATAGCCTATCAGAAATTGCTTTCAGAGCAAACGTTCCTGCACATTATTAATCCTAAGATGTGCAAGAAGAACGCTCGCTGCCCATTCTATCGCAACAGTACTCCCATGAGGTATGCTAGGGGATTCTCTAATTTTCAGAAACACATGTATCCCGACCAGTATGCGGCGTTCTCCTCGATGCTAAAGAGCGAATTTGGGCGCAATCCTTACTACGAGCGAAGAAAAGGGATAAGACCCCTCTCCCCTGCCGAACAAGATTTGATTCTCAATGCCTTGCAGCGAGTGGGCGTGAAAGAGAAATTGGAGTTTGATGCGTATGAAGATGAAATCAATTGGTATGACTGAAAAGACAGATTCTGAATATAATGAAATTAGTCAGCAAGTTGCTGACCAATTTGAAAATGAGGGAAATGAAATTGGTCAGCATCCTCATTAGTTATATCATGTTAAAGAATTATCAAACACACCAAGAAAAGTCCTCCATATGGATGACTGCAGTCATCCATATTAAGGACTACTGTCATTCATACTAAGTATTGGAGTCATCCATACTAAAGGACTGAGGGATGTAATTTACACCCCCTTGACAATCCATACTTCACTAGTTGTCACCTTGCCTATCCTATCGTCTAGCACCAACTTTTTCCCTATGGAATTAGCTACTTAAAAATGTTAAATCTTGGAAAAATGTAAGAATTAACCTCATTTTACCTTGGAAAAGTGTAGAAAATGGCAGACAGTGTGATCCAAGCCCTTGAAAAATGCTGGAAAGAAAAGGTAGCGGTGGATGATTTTGTACACAAAAGGTTGTCTATATGCCTATCTATATGTTGATGTTCTTGGAGAAAGAACTAGTGATGGATTATCAATGCTTTAAAACCTCTTCCTATTGCCGATGCTTCATCCTCCAGAAGAAATGCCAAAGCCGATAGAACGGTTCCACCATACATTCACCAGGATAATACCACATCAGTTCCCAGTCCTTCTGCAAGCGATAGATGTTGTGCCGCCATGTCAAGGCACCACTTCGATTCTCCGCATGATGGCCAAAGTTGCCACCTTGCAATATCTCATCGAGCAGCATCTTGCCTCGCTTCTCATCCATCGGCGCAATCATCTGAGCCTCCGACAATCCCATCACCTCATGCAACACATACATCACCGCCCCGGCAAAATTCCACAACCCCAACTGCCGCAATGTCTTTTGCTGCATAGCGTCATTCAAATTGGCTTTCCCTTCGGGCACCAAACTTTGTTTCTTCACTCTTCGTTCTTCACTCTTCACTTGCATGTAGTAGTCCAGAAACTGCCTCAGCCCGATTCCCTCATACAAGTAATGGTGATAGAGGTGATAGAGCTGATACACCACATTGAAGGAAGCCGTAGGAATCGCCGCCTCGCATACTCTATCTGAAACTACACTCGCCAGCGGAACGATATGGCTGCATTGCTCCTCCACGTTCGCCCTCAACCACTTTTGCATGCGATGATGATGAAGCGGATTACACATGATGGCAGGAGTCGAATGGAGTTCCACGGAGATGCCCTTGATGGTCACCACCACGTGGTTGAGGCTCTCTTCCTCCACCTTGCCCATGTTATCGGCAAGTCTCTGGGCAAGCTGGCGAATCTCCTCCCTGCTGGCATTCACCCAGACATCGACATCACCAGGCGTACGAGCGGCAGGATTGGGATACAGCACTGCATTCCCCTGCCCCTTCAAGATGCAACACTGATACCCCTCAGAGACTATCTTATGATAGATCGCCGTGGTGGCCTTGTCGAGAATCACATTCTGCTTGGCTAACTTCTGACTGACGAAGAACCACCTCATCAAAAGCTCCTGCTTGGGAGCGACCTCTCTTGGCAACCGCTGCACACCATCCATGATGATACCTAGCAATGTCTGCTGACCAGCAAACTCATAAAACGCTTGCCAATCGAAGTTCTTCAAAGCAGAACCATCCAGGAACTCCTTTCCCTCCTCAATGCCCAAGGAGAAACGGATAAAACGAAAATATAATTTGTTCATACGATACCTATTAAAAAGCGAAGACATACATCAGCACCCTTCATTCATGATATGGTTACAATAACTGTTGGGATTCTCCATCGCCTCACCCACCTTTCGATAGTTCATCTTGTGGATGCTCACATGGGCTATTAAGTCCTGCCAGGCAGCCTCTTGATAATCTTTGCCTAGCGCAGAACCCAACAAGATGCTATGGTTACTGTTGGCACGAGGCATGGCTGCCCAAACATCCGGGAACTTACTGAGTACCTTGCCAAAGAATAAGTGGCAGATGTAATAATCCACCGTACAGTCAAAATCTTTCCAATAAGCCAAGAGCATGTCAAGGACGATGGAGACGACCGGCTGCTGTGGAATGGCGGCAAAGAACCATGTCGATAACCCAACCGCCTCCTTGCGTCCTCGCTGGAAATACCTGAACAAGGTCAGTTCGCTACCCATGATCTGCTCCCATCGCTCTCTCAACTTCTCATTGCCAAAACCTGAGCAATACACGGAAGCATCCATCCACACGCCACCATATTGCTCCAACAGAGCCAAACGCAGCAAGTCGCTAAACAAAGCTGGTGGAATCAGCCCCTTTCGGAACTTCTCCTCGACATACTGAGGCAACTGCAGCCAGTTGTGATAATTCGTCAAGTCAACGATGCGGAACTCATAACCCATCAGATGCCTCCTTTGCGATCGCAAGCAGACTTTCACGATGTCGGGCGCTTGCTCCATACCTTGCAGCCATGAAAACCAAACCACCTTGGGAACACGAGTTTGAGAATCCGATATTTGTCCATCTGCCTCAGAGGACTTACTCTCTAGTCTGTTTGCCTCAGAAATCTTACACTCCCCAAGCTTAGCCAACGCTTCATCCAAGACATATTGGTAGCGTTCCAAAACGATGTCATCCACCTTTTGGGTAACAAGCGCATAAGCCGTTTTCAGGGATTGCCCATGCCATGCGCAATGAAGCAATGCTTTTCCACCGCTCCATAGCACACCCATCTTGGCATATTGCCATACCAAGCGCAAGCCTCCGAATTGCGAGAATCGTCTTAATATCATTCTTCAAAATCTCAATTTACTGCAAAACTACACAATATTTTCGACACCTCCAAATAATTTGCAAAACATTTCTTTTGGCATCAGCCCACTTAGCCAAAAATATTTAAATATGGAACCTGATTCACCTCATTTCTACTTTTTTTTGCTACATTTGTATCCAACAATCTGTAAACACAAATAAAGTAACTAGTTTAAGGTGACGATATAGAGAACCATCCAAAAGGAGAATATCGCTATCCAAAAGAATCACTAATAAGGAACCTTTATGAAACAACTCATCTTAACATGCATTGCACTGTCTTCTGTCATAGGCAGCCATGCACAAAACCCTATCAAGGTAAACCAAGTGGGCTACTATCCACAAGAAGCTAAGTATGCCACCATCGAGCCATCAGCAAAATCCAAGACATTCCAAATAAGGGATGCCAAGGGACACATCGTGTGGAAGGGCAAAGCCATTCAAACCACCACTTCACCTTTCTCCAAGAAGCAACGCCAAACCATCAACTTCAGTAAAATCACCCAACCAGGCACTTACTTGCTAACAGCTGGCAAATACTCCCAACCCATCACCATCAAAGAGCAACCATACCAAGATGCCCTCACAGCCGCTATCAAAGCGTTCTACTTGCAACGCTCTGGTATGGCCATCGAGAAGCAATACGCTGGTGATTACGCAAGAGAAGCCGCTCACTTAGACACAGAAGTGATGGTTCATCCATCTGCCGCTTCCAAGGAGAGACCAGCAAGAACCATCCTATCCTCCCCAAAAGGATGGTACGACGCAGGTGATTACAACAAGTACATCGTCAACTCCGCCTTTTCCATTGGCTTGATGCTGCAATCCTACCAACTCAACCAGAATTACTTCAATAGCATTCATACCAATATCCCTGAATCCACCAACCAGATTCCTGATCTTCTCGATGAAATCATGTACAATCTAGAATGGATGCTTACGATGCAAGACCCTTCGGATGGAGGGGTGTATCATAAGCTCACCACTCCTAACTTCGAGGGATTCGTGATGCCAAAAGACTGCCATCAGCAAAGATACGTGGTGCAAAAGAGCACGGCAGCCACACTTGATTTCGCAGCTACCATGGCTCTTGCAGCACGCATCTATAACGCCTATCCACAATACCAAAAATTCTGCCAACAAGCCATCCAAGCAGCTGAACGAGCATACGCTTGGGCTGTCAAGAACCCAACTGTCTATTATGACCAAGACGGTATCAATGAAAAGTTCTCACCTAAAATCAGTACCGGAACCTATGGTGACAATCATGCTGAGGATGAGTTCTTCTGGGCAGCCACAGAAATGTACCTCACCACAAAGGAAAATGCCTATTTAGAGCAAGCCAAGCAGTTTGCCCCTACCCGCTTCTCTATCCCTACCTGGGGACAGGTGGAGGGATTGGGGCTCCTTCAGTGGCTAAACCAAGACATCTTGAGCACCCCAGAAAAGGACAAATTCCCAATAGAAGCCATCAAAGAATCCCTCAAAGAGCAGTGTGAACAGGATATCCAAGCCCTCTGCACATCATCCTTCCATAGCGTATTCGGCAACAAGGCAAGCGATTTCATCTGGGGTAGCAACTCAGAAAAGTGCGCCGGAAGAGGCATCACACAGATGTACCAGTATGCCCTATCCAAAGACAACCGATATAAGGATGCTGCCCTTTCCACCATCGACTATCTCTTTGGAAGAAATGCTACTGGCTACTGCTACCTCACAGGATTCGGCACTCAGCCAGTAATGCACCCTCATCACAGAATCTCCACGGCAGATAGCATCGCAGCCCCAATACCGGGTCTCTTGGCTGGTGGAGCCAACGTAGGAAAACAAGACGCAGCCTTCGTGCCCCCTTACCCATCAGATGCTCCTGACGAGTGCTATCAAGACAATACGGGCAGCTATGCTTCCAATGAAATCGCCATCAACTGGAATGCCTACTTGGTGGCACTTCTGGGATGGATGAGCTAACAGAAAATAGGAAACAACCTATACCAAAGGCAGATTGAGTTCCAAATTCAATACCTCAGTTCGGGATAACGAACTGAGGTAAACTTTCTTCTTTTCAACATCTTATCCTGGGTAGATGGCTGTCTTGATGACACCATCTTTCTTATTCTCGAACACATCATACGCCTCCTCTATCATAGAAAGAGGAAAACGATGTGTAATGAGAGGAGTGGTATCTATCTTGCCCTGCTCTATCAGCTTCAAGATTTCCTCACAGTCGCAACCATCTACTCCGCCAGTCTTGAAGGTAAGGTTCTTGCCATACATATCAGGAAGAGAAAGCACCTGAGACTTGTCATACATGGCCACGATGTTCTCCGCAGAAGGTTTCCACATTCACTGTTACCCTGTCACCTGGTTTCACATGGGTTACATTCTCACCCACTTTCTCCACAATGCCCACCATCTCATGCCCTACGGTAATACCTGGCACAGAGCGAGGAACGCTACCATGCTTGATGTGGAGATCGCTGGTACAGATACTGCTCAGAGTAACCTTCACGATGGCATCATGTGCATCCAATATAACAGGCTTTTCCTTTTCTGTGAAGCCAAATTCACCTTGTCTTATATATGTATATGCCTTCATCTTATAATTTCTAATTTAAATTTCTTTCCTTTATTTTTCTTGCCATACCAGTTCCTCCTACATGATTACATTAGGCAATGCGCCAAACTGGCCATTCATATATGCCCGATGAATGGATGACAACTTGTTCAATTCCCTGAAGTCAACCAAAGAATATACCTTGTATTTGTCCTTTTTAAAGGCAAAGGTATAACTTTTCCTAAAAAAAACGAAATTTTAGGATGATTTGTTTCTAAAATCACTACCTTTGTATGTTAAACTAACAAGAATAACCAAATATGAGAATGAAAAGACATCTACTTACAGCCGCTCTGGCACTCTTTTGTCTATCGGCAGCAAATGCTCAACTGCTAAAAACTACAGTGGAGCAAGGAGAAATAGAAGGTGTGGAACATTAAGGATTCGCCCTTTACAAGAGAATCCCATACGCAGAAGCACCAGTGGGTAACCTCAGATGGAAAGCCCCAGTGAGCAAGAAGCCTTGGAAGGGAGTATTCAAGGCAGACAAATGAGGAGACCGTCCACCACAGCCCTTCGACCCGAACCAGAATGGTGGTGAGCTGGGCATGAGCGAGGACTGCCTTTACCTCAGTGTGGAAACACCTGCCAAGAACAAGGATGACAAACTCCCGGTATTTGTTATGATTCATGGAGGAGCCTTCCTCACAGGCTCTTATAGTGGAACCCAGGAAAGCTTTGTCAAGGAAGGCATCATCTATTGTAGCATAGAATACCGCTTGGGAGCCTTGGGATTCATGGCACATCCTGAACTTAGCAAGGAATCTGGCAAGAACATATCAGGCAACTATGGCATACTTGACCAGGTGATGGCTTTGAAATGGATACACGACAACATCGCTGCCTTCGGTGGAGACCCTGACAAGGTTACCATTGCAGGCGAATCAGCAGGTGGTATCTCGGTAAGTATGTTATGCGCCTCTCCACTTGCCAAGGGACTCTTCAGAGGAGCCATCAGCGAAAGCGGCGGTTCTTTCTGGCCAGTGGGTGAAGCAAGAAACGGCAACACCGCCATGCTCACAACTAAAGCAGCAGAGGCAAGCGGACTGGCACTTCAAAAGAAACTTAAAGTAAAGAACATTAAGCAACTCAGAAAAGTTCCTTTCATGGACATCGTGAAGAATACCGCCATGGAATCCTTCTGGCCTAATGTGGATGGCTACAGTATCACAGATGACCAGTACAAGCTTTATGAGAAGGGGAACTACAATGACGTGAATGTTATCATCGGAACTAACAGCGATGAAGGAAGCATGTTCTGCCGCCCTATCAGTGTGAGCGACTACGAGAAAAGAATCCATGAGGTATATGGCAGCTGGGCTGATAAAGTACTGAGAATCTATCCTGCCAAGACAGAGGAAGAAACCTACTTCGCTCAATCAGACATCTTCCGTGATGGCTCCTTTGCATGGGGTACGTATGCCTGGGCAAACTTGCAAAGTAAGACTGGCAAGGGCAAGGTGTATATGTATTACTTTGACCAAGACTCAGAGAATACCATCGTAAGAAGTCGCAAGGGAGGAGCCAGCCATGTGGCAGAGATGCCTTTCATCTATGGCTATAAGTTTGGCTCTGGAAAGATGACCGAGACGGAGCAGCACATGGAACAAATCATGTCTCGCTACTGGATCAACTTCACAAAGACAGGCAACCCAAATGGGGATAGCCTTCCATTCTGGACTACCTATCAAGAAGGTAAGCCAACGGTGATGATCATGAAGGAAGGACTGCATTTGGGGCCTGTACAAAATCAAAAGCAGATGGACTTCTTCGAGGAGTTCTTCAAGGCAAAAAGAAAATAAACCATCAAGTTCCAAGTGGAAAAATGCCACTTGGAACTTTTTCATTTAAATCAATAGGTACTGCCAATGCTTTCGGGTCTATCTGTATGCACTTGCAGTCAAAGGTTTGGTCTTCCTTTCTGCTTTTGATTTCTTCTATAGTCATATTATACTGTGATTTAATCCGTCATGCAAACATTTTTGCATGACGGATTATTTGCATTTGTGCATCCACACATTCATTCATGCCATCTTGACAACATTTCAAGTTAGCTATCTGCATATCAAAGACTTACGATGGATTCTTCATGTATTGCACCAAAGCATCATGCAAGATTTCCTCAAATTTCTTCTTCGTTCTCAGCTTGGTGAGCATCAACTGTTCATACTCCTCATCGTTCAAGTAGGTCTGAACACCATGCAACTGAGCTCGCCTTTCTACCGCCTTCATCTTCTTTTCCTTAACCACCGGAGCTGCAGGTGCTGGAACTTGCTGAGACTCCCCTACCCCAGGACGAACTGCCTGGTTCATATTATTGAATGCCGCACGAAAATCCTTTGCCATAATCATTTAAGCTTTAAAGATTAAACAATTCCTTGATTACCTCACTATAGTCGATGGCTGCCGTGCAATAAGGCGAATAGTGGAAAAGGTCAGTCATCTCTGTCTGTGCCTCATTCACCTTCACGCAGCGGCGGATGCCATGTTTCAGGACTGCATCACCATAGCTCTCCTTTAGATAAGCCAATGCTTGACGCACGATACGTGGCCTCTCATCCAACATGACTGGTAACAACCCCAAGAGTTCCAAATCCTTATTCAAGGCGAAACGACCATTTTTCACCTCATTCATTGCTCCAAGGATGGCAGCCAAACCATTGACAGACAGACCCTCCATCTGGACTGGCACCAAGAGATGGCTCGCCACCACCATGGCATTATAGGTGGATTGCGACAAGGCTGGAGGACAATCAATGAAGATGTAATCGAAATAGTCGATCGGATTTTTGATGCCCTCACCCGTCATATCTATCGAATCACTGTTGATGCACGCTCCCAACACTTGTCTAGGAGCGCCGGTGTTCTGCAAGAATGGATCCACATCCTGCATCTTGGCAGAACCTGGTACATAATACACCCCAATCTCTGACTTATAGATTGGCAATCCCTTGCACTCTATCATAGATTCGAAGATGGTGGCGCACCCTTCTGGAGCATGATTCAGAAGCGTGAGGTTGCACTGAGGGTCCAAGTCGATTTCGAGGATTCTCAATTTCTTGTTCTTGCGAAGCATACCGGCAGCTAGATTCTGCACGGTTGTGGTCTTGCCAACCCCACCCTTGTTGTTGACAATGGCCAATATCATTTTCAACTTGCTTTCCATATTTTCACCAATTATATTTTATAAAGACGCTGCAAAGATACGATTTAATATTCATACAAACAAATTATTTTGCAAATTTGTTTGCATGACAACAAAACATTTTTCAAATATGTTTGCATTTTTGCATCCAATCAAACAAACATTTAGGCATTTTTGAAGACAAACTTTTACATTTGCAAACTGACAAATTAACCTCCAGCTTCACTTGCAAACATGTATGGATTCATTTAATACTGCATGCAAATTTGTGTGGATGCAAAATTGTTGTTTTGCATGTATGCAAACACGCAAACATGTCGGATTTATGAGAATTCAGATAAAATCAATAAGGAAACTGAGAGTTTTTTGGCATTTTATTTGCACATAAACAAATAAAAACGTACCTTTGCAGCATGACAGACAAGAAAAACGAAATCATCCAGTCGAATGAACAGTGGATCAACACCCCATTCAGCTTCACGAAGATAGACAAGCAATACTCCTTGTCGCAGCAGCATGTGCTATTTTGCGTCAGTTCGCATCTTCAGGAGTATGTCACACGCTTCTTCAACGAGAAGAGAGAGAAGGGTGGACTTCGGTCAGACTATCTCTTCGAGGTCGATAAAGAGCACGTGGCGATGAATGTGCCGAAGATTCGACTGAAGCTCAACGAACTGGGCATCGACTCCAGCCATTATAAGGACTTGCGCAAAGCCCTCAAGGAATTGTTGGACTTCAGCGTCAGGATCAAGATTGACGGTAAGGTGGTCATCCAGCACGTTTTCTCCAACATTACGGAGGATGTGGTCATCAATGGATATACCAAGGAAGGCGTGGCATACGACCGTTCTAAAGGGGAGGTGGAACTGAAAATCGACCCTGTAGTGGCGAAATATGCCTTCGACATGAGCCAAGGCTTCATCCATCACATGGCGATGATTGCAAGATACGCCAACAGGGCCAATACTCCGCGAATCTATTTGTTTTTATTGAGACAGATGGGCATCAACAAAGGCAAGATGACGTTCCAAGTTCCCTTCATGGCACTGAAAGAATATCTGGGCATGGCAACCCTATCGGCTGATGGTACGGTGGTAGAGGAGCAATATCCGAAGTTCTCACAGTTCAAGAAGCAAGTATTGGATGCTGTCAAAGCAGACTTCGCCAAACTCAGCAAGGAAGACAAGACCGACATCGTCTTCACCGATTGCAGTCCGGTATATAAACGTGGCCAGACGAGAGGTAATCCTGAGGCTCTTCTCTTCAAGGTAAAGAGGACGGCACTAGGAAAGGCTCACATCGATGGCAAGGTCTTGGAGAGAAAGGAACAGAAGATGGGAAAAGCCAACAAGGAACCAGTGATAGGCGACTTGTTTGCCCATGTCAATACAACGGAATCACCCAAGATCAAAATCGTGAAGGGTGGGGAAGACAAGTGGCAAAGTTTCCAGGCGATGATCATCGACCCAAGTCAGCAGGCTTTGCTTAAAAGATTCAAATTTGTAGGAATGAAAAACGACAGGTTTTGCGTCAAGGCCACACAGGAAGACTTTGACTTGCTGAGAACTCTGGGCGTAGAAGATATAGCTAAAGAATTTTTTAACTGTAAAGGCTCGTATTCACCGACATTTTATAGAGACTAATAAAGACACGAGTCGAGTTTCCTTTGGATGAAGAGATTTCCTTCTCCAAAGGAAACTTTTTTATATATCTACGAAAGTGTTTACCTGTTTTCGCTATCCATCTGATAATCGGTATGTTATGCCTCATATTTCTAAATTAAAATTGTTTTTATAAGTTACGATTAAAATCATCATATAATTACAAAGAAGCTAATTTGCTTATTTTCAAGAAGTTATAGGTTACGAGGTAAACAGTTTCGTAGTTTTAGGTAAATGAAATCGTAGATATAGGTACATAGTTTCGTAGATATTTGTAAACAGTTTCGTAGTTGAAAGTACATAGATACGCAGATAGGTTGCAGGGTAGGGGAGGAAAGAGGTTGGAAGCCCTGCTCGGCATGCTTTTATCTTCATATTATGCTCTTACATCTACGAAAGTATTTACCTTATTTCGCTATATATCTGATAATGAGGTATTTAGTATTGTATAACATAGACTTTTGCAAAAGAAAAATGAAAACAATTCTGTAAAGAAATAATTCATCTAAAAGGTACAAACCTCTCATTATTAGTGATTTCTACAAACTAAGGTAAATAGTTTCGTAGATATGGCGCATGGGCAATAAGGAAATCAAAGCAAAAACTACGAATCTGTTTACCTAAAGTTTACAACTTACTGAATATCTGATACTTATAGCAACTATTATTTTACCTTCAAAATAGGGTGAATCAAAATTAAAACTATAATGATGAGACTTATCCTTCTAAATATCAGACAATTACCACTGCGAAGTAAATGGTTTCGTAGATATTTGTGATGATTGGCTTATTATATCATCATTTCAGTATTTACTGGCATCAAATCTACGAATCTGTTTACCAACATCTACGAAATCGTTTACTTGCAAATGATTAAGTATCTGAAAATCAAATATTTACTTCTGACCATTCTTTCGATAAAATCTCTTTTATAAATTAAAAATTAGAATATTATTTATAATTACAAGTAAGTCAACTTATTGATTATTAGTATTTTACATTCATCAAGGTAAATGGTTTCGTAGATGTTGGTAAACAGATTCGTAGTTTAAAGTACATGATTTCGTAGATATAGGTGCATGATATCGTAGTTTTTGGTAAACGGAATCGTAGATGGCAGTTGAATGAATGACGGATTGTTTGTTTACATACATGTTTGCATGTTGCTTGTAAGCCTTGGTCAATGGTGTTCACGTCATCAAGTGTGACAGGACTGACACCTGTGATGAAAATCTTCTCGAAGGAACCTTTGAACTTCTTGAAGATATCGCGGTAAGCACCAGGCCTTTGGGCAGTGAGGCAGAGATATCGGCAGTTACCTTGTCTATTTTCTTGACATATCATAGTTTTCCGCTCCCATTTCGATGCGTGCCACATCCTCGCCATCCTTCATTATCGACTCATCTGATGAAGCATCTCTCATTGCATCCAAGGCTTCGCACAGGTAGTGCTGACACGATACTCCGTGCGATAGAGGAACTTACTTGCAAGAACACCACATTTCTTATATAACGTGCTCGTATGGATTGTGACTCATGTTCGGAAGAGATTAATGGCAATTTCGGATCTAAAAAATCAGTCTCATTTGATACCAAGCTACGCCGCCATGAACAGAGGAGGAGATACCTTCATTTTTAAACCCAAATTGCTCATAGAAGGTGATTTTCTCATCCTTGCAAGTAAGTACGATGCCTTTTCTTCTTTTTATTCATTTGTTCTTAATCTTTCTTTGAGCTTAGTGTTCCTTTGCTCCACAGTGAGATTCTTCACTGCATATCCCAATGCCTTCATTTGTCCGATGAGCACACAGATTTTCTTTGCTCTGGTGATGGCGGTATAGATGAGATTGCGCTGCAAGAGAGTGAAGAAACTGTAGAACACAGGAATGACCACGATGGGATATTCCGAACCTTGGCTCTTGTGGATGGTGGTGGCATAGGCAAGTACCAGTTCATCCAGCTCGCTCTTCTCATAGGTTACCACCTTATCACCAAAGGAAACCAAGAGTTCGTTTTCTTCCAAATCCACATCCGATATGGTTCCGATGTCACCGTTATATACATCCTTATCGTAATTGTTGCGTATCTGCATCACTCGGTCACCTGAACGATAGAGGGTTCCACCAAAGGAAAGACTCACACCCATAGGATTCAGTGCCTTCTGAAGTTCGATATTCAGATTGTCGCTTCCACAATAGGAGCGGCGCATCGGGGTCAATACCTGCACATCGCTTACTGGGCGACCGTATGCCTTCGGTAAACGATTCTTTACCAGATTCACTATCTGAGGCACGGCATCTTGTGGCTCCTCGGCACGAATGAAGAAGAAATCAGTGTCCTTGCCGTTTTGGATGTTAGGAAAATATCCCTGGTTGATGGCATGGGCGTTCATCACAATGCGAGAGGACTGAGCCTGACGGAAGATTCTTGTCAGTCGGGTGACTGGTATCGCTTCGCTCTCGATGATGTCACGCAGAACATTGCCAGCTCCCACAGAAGGCAGCTGATCGATGTCACCCACCAAAACCAATCGCATGGTAAGTGGTATCGCCTTCAGGAGCGAATACATTAATATAATGTCTATCATGGAACACTCGTCCACAATGAGCGCATCACCGTCCAATGGATTCTCTTCGTTGAACTTATACCCTTCCGTAGGCTTGAATCCCAAGAGGCGATGGATGGTCTTTGCCTCCATACCCGTAGCCTCAGACATTCGCTTGGCAGCTCTGCCTGTAGGAGCGGCAAGGAGAATGCTAAGTCCTGCCGTCTTCCATGCAGAAATGATACCTTGGGTGGTTGTGGTCTTTCCGGTACCAGGACCGCCAGTGAGTACCATCACCTTGCTTTCTGCTGCCATGTGGATGGCAGCTTGCTGCACATCATCATAGGTAATGCCCGATTCCTTCTCGATGGCTTCCATATTCACCTGACCAGCGAAAAGGTTATCTTGCTTGGCATTCCTGAGTTCCAATAGTTTCTTGGCTACACCCACTTCCGAGTAATAGAAGGGTGGGAGATAGATGCACTCGTCCTCCACTTTGAGTTCTTCTGCTGAAATCAGCTCTTCTAAGGCTTGCTCCACAGGTGGACGCATCTGGGGAGTTGGCTCGGCAACCATACCCAAAGGGATTTCCTCAGTAATAGGGCTTGATGCTGATGTATTCGGCACTGTCGTTTGGGAATTGGCAGCGATTTCTGCCAACCCTAATCTTTCATTGGCATCCTTGATCAGCTGTTCCCTAGTAGCATAGACGTGTCCATCATTGGCGAGCTGGTTGAGTGAATAGATGATACCGCTCTTGCATCGGCGAATGTCGTTCTCTGCATATCCCATGTTCTTGGCGATGGAATCGGCTGTCTTGAAACCAATACCCCAGATGTCATCGGCAAGTCGATAAGGATTCTCCTTCACCTTGTCAATGCTCTCCTTGCCGTATGCCTTGTATATCTTGGCGGCGTAGGCACTGCTCACTCCATTGCCTTGTAGGAAGACCATGATGTCCTTTACGTCCTTCTGCTTCTCCCATGACTTGGCGATGAGGTCGATGCGTTTCTTGCCGATGCCATCCACTTCGGACAGTCGCTGGATGTCTTCCTCGATGATGTTGAGTGTTTCCTCACCAAACTTAGCCACGATTTTCTTGGCATAAACAGGCCCGATGCCCTTGATAAGTCCGCTGCCCAAGTATTTCTCAATACCCACGATGGAAGAGGGCAGTTCCTCCTTCCAGTTGACGGCTTGGAATTGCTTGCCAAACTTGGCATCCATTCTCCAGTTGCCCTCCACGGCAAGTACGGCACCTACCTTGGTGTCACAAAAGTTGCCTACAAGGGTTACAACATCCTTGTATCCCTTGACGTTCACCCGAAGAACAGACCATCCGTTCTCCTCATTCTGGTATGTGATGCGCTCTACCGTGCAGCGAATATTCTCCATATACTATCGTGGTAAAAGTGAAAAAGTCCTTACTCAGGCATTGGCTTGATGTATGCCAAGAAATTCTCAGGAGAGTAGTTGAGTACTAATTCTTCTGGAAAATCGCATTTCTTAGCCAATGGCATGATGTTTTCGTAATCCGCAATCATCGTGGAGAAGTGGGCATCACTTCCGAAGATAACAGGAGTCTCGTATTTCTTGGCAAGTTCCAATAGTTGTAAGTTATTGGGTGCCGCCACGGTCTTGTGACGAATCGGTGCCATGGAGTGGTTGTTGATTTCGAGCAAGGTGTGGGTTTCCTTGGAAACCTTCATCAGCTGTTCGAAGTCTAGCTCTGCCGTTCCATCACCTGGGTGGGAGATAATCTGAATGTATGGATTGCGCATGGCGTTGATAACACCTTGCGTATTCTCTTCCTTGCAGCCTCCCTTCCAGCAGAGGCTGTGAATGCCGGCGATGCGGATGTCCATCAGTCGCCAATAGTTCTCGTTCAGATCGATGTCACCTTGGGTATTGAGGATGTTTAGCTCCGCACCTAACATAAGCTTGATGCCATAGAGGTTGCGAGGCACCACATGTAGGTTGCGAAAATAAATAGGGTCACAAGTTCCTGGGATATTGGGACCATGCTCCGTGATGCCCAATATCTCCAATCCTTTTTCCTTGGCTGCCAATGTCATTTCCTGCAAGGTGCTGAAGGCATGACCAGAGGCAATGGTATGTGTATGTACGTCTAATAGAGTCTTCATTATTCTTTTAATTTCTTGCTTTCATAAAAAAGTGACCGATATTGTCGTTATTTTTATTGATAGTTGCGTATTCTTACCTCGATTCCACTTCCTTTCAGCAGTTCTTCCACCTTATTGATATGTGTCTCACCATAATGGTAGGCGCTTTTGCCAAGGATTTTTTCGCAGTTGAGGTTGGTGATGATGCGAGTGCTTGTCTTGGTCAAGTGGGCAATTGCCTTCTTGTCCAGGTGGTCAAATACGATTCTCATACTGCCATGCTTGATGGCATATATTTCAATCTCTTTTCCCGATGGAGCTTTGAAGGTATCCTTCTCAAACTCCTGAGCGCATGCTGTATTGGTCATAATAAGTGCCATTAATATCGTTTGTATCCATTTCATATAGCAATGTAATTTTAAAAGTTCCACATCATGTTTAACATGTCTATGGCTGATGGTGAGCGAAATACGTTCTCTCTGAAGCTGGCAATGGCTTCCTTGGAAAGATTATCTTCAAAAGAATTTACCAAGAAATCAGCCTCCAACAAGATTCTGTGGTCTTGTGAGGTAACATTTGTATAGGTGTGATGGTGGGCTATGAGCCAACAAATTCTCTCAGTTTGTTGCTCTGTGAAACCGCCCACCTCAGCCAAAACCTTCTTGGCTTCAGCAGGTCCTAATTCCTCCTGGTGTTTACCATGACTATTGCCATATTTGGCTTCGGCAGCATGGATGCCCACATCATGAAGGATGGCGGCAGCCTCCAATATGAAAAGCTGTTCGCTCCCCACATCCTCTGCCACGCCTATCATGCGTGCAAAGTCATGTACCTTTACAAAATGTTGGATGCGTGGCACATCGCCACCATCATATTTTATCATCGCTCTCATCAAGAGCGATAGCTTTGTTTCTTGTTCTTTATCCATACTTTTGGCTTTTTCTTATGGCAAAAGTACTGAAAAAATCAGAAATAAGCAAATCTTTGCTGAGAAATGCAATCATAAGCCACAATTATAAAGCAAAAAAGCCGGACTTCCTTTGAAATCCAGCTTTTTAGGTAAACTCTTAATCTTCCATTCTTCCAAAAATCTCCTTCCATTCCTCTGGTGAGTATGCTGTGGCAACTGCCAGCATAGTTACGAAAACAATATAGATTCCCATCATGTTACAAAGAGTTTAATCTGTTATACACTGCCTCATATATGGAACAATCGCAAGTGAGGTAAGTTTGAAAGTCATCGTCCAAGTATTTATTGCTGCTCATTTTCATGGCTTCCTTGATGGCGTTTATCATGTCATTTTTTAGCTGATTTCTCTGAAAACTGAAATGATAATGTGGTAAATTGTCCATAAAGTATCATCGTTTAACGTGTGCCCCCACGACAGACCTGCTGCATTTAAAGGAAAAACTTAAAATATAATTTCCCTCCTCCCAGAGTATTAAAAATACATATAATATCTACTAACATGTTGATATTCAAAAAATAATCATTAATTTTGCACGTAATATTGCCATAGGTATTATGTGCAAAATCAACTATTATATACATAAAAACAGAATGTTATGAGAAGATTTATTTTGTTGTTGTGCTTCATCCTCACCATGTTTGCTAACATGATGGCTGGTGAGCATCGTACCGTCATCATATCTCTTGACGGTTGTAGATGGGATTATCCATTGATGTATGACACACCTAATCTTGATGAAATTGGCAAGACTGGTGTAAGTGGCATCATGCAACCTTCTTTCCCTTCCCTCACGTTTCCTAACCATTATACCCTTGCCACAGGTTTGGTGCCAGACCACCATGGTATCATAGGCAATACCTTCTATGACAAGGAGAGTGGACTCACCTTTAGCTTGGGTAATAAGCAAACCAAGCAAGACCCACGTTTTTGGGGCGGCGAGCCTATCTGGATCACAGCCAAGAAGCAAGGCAAGAGGGTAGGAGTGGTGTATTGGCCTGGCTCTGACGTAGCTATACAAGGCACTTATCCTGATTATTACTTCGACTATGAGAAGAAGCCACTGCTTACTTTCACGGAACGAATCGCCGAGATAGAGCACATGCTCAAAATGCCAGAGGACAAACGTCCTCAACTCATCATGGCTTATTTTGATGAACCAGACCATTCTGGACATAGCTTTGGACCAGAGAGCAAGCAGACCCGTAAGGCCATCGAGACCTTGGACTGCTTGATAGGTCAACTTTGGAATGACATCAAGCGTATGCCTGATGCTGGTGACATCAATCTCATCATCACATCAGACCATGGTATGGGCAGAAACTCCAAGCAGCGTATCATCCATGTGAAGGATTACCTTGATAAGAACTGGTATGAGAAGGTAACCTATGGCTTCCCAACGATGATAGCTCCTAAGAAAGGTTGCGAGGCTAAGATTCTCAAAGCCCTTCAAAATGTTCCTCACCTCAGAGCCTACAAGAAGACTGAGGTGCCAAAGTACCTAAACTATGGTACCAACAAGAACATTGACGGTATCGTGGTCATCACAGACATTGGTTTTGTAACTGGTGAGGGAGATAGAGTACTGAATGGCAACCATGGCTTCGATCCAACCTACGGAGATATGAATGTCATCTTCAGAGCTGTAGGTCCAGACTTCAAGAGTGGTTACACCAAGGAGGAAACATTTAAGAACGTGAATGTATATCCACTTCTCAATCACCTTTTGGGCACAACGCCTGCACCATGTGACGGCAATGTGGATGAGGTAAAGGATCTGCTGAAGTGATGTAAGGAAGGAATGATATAAAATAGGGAGGCAAAAAACTTTATAACAGTCTTTGCTTCCCTATTTATGTATAATGTATGGTTGATATTTACGCTTTTCCTTCGCATGCTCCACAATTACTGCAACCATTGAAGCACATCCTGCTGCCGCATGTTTGGCAATGTTCTCTAAAGAAAGGCTTTGGCTTTTGGATTTCCTGCCCAAACAAGTTTCCTTCAGGTAGCCTTAGCTTGTAGTTGATGGGCTTTCTTTGAAAGCTCAGTCCGCTTAGATAAGCTTGCTTGCTTTGCAACTGCTTGTTGGGCATCCAAGCTCCCAATAAAAGGAGCTGCCATGAAGCCTTTGTGCTTGGCTGGCAAGCCAGTAAGATGGGCAGTCGAAACCTCTGTCGTAAGTCTCTGCCTCGTGGATAATGGCACAAGTCTTGTCCTTGGGGGCTCCTGTGATGCTGCCAGCAGGCAGTTGAGCGGCGAGGATGTCGCCTATGTGCTGCCGATAATCATCTAGCAGTTTTCCGCTAATTTCAGAACTGGTTTGATTTATGGGTGTATTTGCATGATGTACATCTTCTTATCCTACTGGTTTCTTTTGTTTTTTCTTTCTTCTCCACAGCAGGAAGCCTGTAATAGGCAATGAAGCTGATGTAAGTGCAGCAAATAGCATGATGATTTTGCCTATCCAGCCCAAGATGATGCCTTCATGTAGGTCCAAAGTGGCATGAATCAGTTTATCTGCTGGTGTGCCATCCTTGTATCTGCCAGCATATGGGCCTGTTCCTTTTAGCTCTTTGAGAGTATATTGGTCAAAGAAGAGGTTGTCTTGTTTATAATAGGAACCTTTCTCATGTACCACACTCACTCTATAGCTTTCCTGGCTATCGGCAGGGAGTGCATAGTAGTATTGTACTGCGTTAGGACTCTCTTTTAGAATCTTGGCTTGCAGTAGGTCGATACTTGCCGTTTTACTCTGGATATGGAGAGAATCGGACGGAGGCAAGGTGTATGCTTCCATCTGTTTTCCGCCAGAGACCAGTTGGTAGATACCATGACTGAACCAATCTAAGCCGAAGATAAGGCCTGTGATACTTACCACTATTATCGGTAGGAGCATGTATATACCCAATACACTATGAAGATCATATACGAATCGTCTCCACTTGAATGGACGATGAAAGGCGAGACGTTTCTTCAGAAGATGTAACGTGATATGCTTTGGCATCCAGATGACCAATCCTGTGAGGAGAGTCAGGAAGAAAAGCAAGACTCCATAGCTAACCAAAGGTTTTCCGATGGTTCGAGGAAACCACATATACAGGTGTCCGTTCATGATGAATCGGTAAAAGTCAAACTCATCGGTTCCTAAGTGGCTAGTATGGATTATCTTTCCGTCATAAGGGTTCAGATAAATGGTTGTCTGTCCCTTCTCTCCGAAGTAATCCACCCATACGGCTTCATCCTTTTCGCCTATAGTGATGGCGGAAGGACGCTCTTGGTGGCTTTGTGTGTTGGCAATCTCTATCAGCTTGGAAGGTTGGAGAAAAGGCTGATTCCTTGCCTCCACCTTTTTCCAAGGTTGATAGGTTGAGCTGATCTCATCCTTGAAGAGATAGATGGCCCCTGTTATGCTGACAACAAAGACGATGATTCCAGTGGCTAGACCTATCCATAAGTGGAGTAGGTAGCATAATCTTTTGATGTTCATCCGTTCTTGATATATTTTTCCTATTTTCTGCTTTTCTGATGTTTATGGTAGTTTGAAAAAGCCTCCTACGAAAGATGTGGAGACACGAGCTCCTCTCTCGGCCTTGGCTGTGGCAATGTCGGTTCTATAGATGTAGATGCCATCAGTTGTTGACACCGGCAAGAAAGCGTAGCCGTTTTCAATGAGGCAAGCGAATCTTCTGCCACCATTTCCATTGTGCATAGGGATTCCTTCCACGTCTTTTACTGTTTTGTTTTTGAGGTCGATGATGCAGCATTTTAGGCTTTTGTCGCCCCATCTGTCATTGGCGGTCTGAGGGGTGATGGTACTCACTTCCGCAAAGACGAGTCCATTGCCGATATATTGGATATGGGCAGGTTTTAGCCCACCTGTGGCCTGTTCGAAATCGAAGAAGTAGTCCTCGTCAAAGGTGGTGGATCCCTTCTTGATTCTCAGAAAGCCTGCATGCTTGGTACTTTGAGAGTATCCGTTGGAAATGGCAGAGTTGGACATCACGTAGAGGTTGTCTTCTTCATCCTTGACAAATCCATTGAAGGCGTTCCATGATCCACCAGGTCCCATTCGCGTGTCTTTCATCAGCTTGACAAACTTGAACTCTGGATATGAATATACCGCTACAAAGCAAGTGTCAGTATAAGCAGTCTCGAATGTTTTGCTGTTCATCGGTGTATAAGTAACATAGAGGTTGCCGCCACTATGTGCCATTCCCGTGATGCTTGGCCAGTCGAGATTATCTATTGGAGAAACAGAAGTCTTGCTGTTTTTGGAAGTGATGGCTGCCGTATGGGCATCTACCGTATAAAAAGTCAATTTATTACCGCTTTCCTTATTGCTTGGCAGTTCCAGGGCCACCATCGTGTTCCCATCTACTTGGCAAAATCCATTGATGGAGTTGTTGAAAACGAATTCTCCTTGTTCCTTCAGAAGACCGTCGGAGCCTCTTACCACTCCTGTGGCGTTGGTTACTCCCAGTCCTCCGATGCAGAAGATGGTATTGCCGCCTTGCTGATAATCGTGATAGCCATTTTGCTCGATACCTTTTCCTACAGCATTGATGGTTCCTTCCATCAAGTTGTCTGTAGAAACCACGTAATAGGAGGTATTGCCACTGGAGGTTACGCCCAAGCTAAGTACGTAAGGGGCGTTTGGAATCTCTTGCTCGCCACTGAGGTCATCGTCGCATGATGACAGAGTGAGGGATGTCATGGCTATGGTGGCCATGAGCATGATGCTGCTATATAATTTTTTCATTGTCTAATCAAATTTCTTTTAATTCAATGGATGTTATTTGCTGATGTAATATCTGAACTTCATGTTGAATGTTCTGCCTGGTTTTTGCAAGCGATAGTTGTCATACTGTTTCTCGTTAGTGATGTCCGTGCATTCCAAGATGATGCTGTATCTGCCATCTTTCATGCTGTAGCCCAGAGATACATTGTGACTCAGCTGTTCTGGTATGACCTTCTTGGTTGCCTTGGCTCCCAGTCCGGTGAAGGAGAGATAGTAGCTATGGATATACTGTATGTCATAATTGAGGGAGAGGGTGTTGCCCTTCCACCCGAAATCAAAGAAATTGTAGTCAGCGTGCCCATTCATGAAGAGATATGGAATGTTTGGCAAGCGCTGTCCGTAGGTGATGTTCTCAGTGATGCCATCACCCACGTAGGTATTCTGTGATTTCTCAAACTCCAGCTTGTCCTTGATGTCCTGGTAGGTGAAATTTCCATTGATATGGAGATTTCTCTTGTAAGAATATCCCAGAGAGGCCTCTATACCATGCGTATGCACCTTGCCAATGTTGTCATAACTGGTGGTAGGGTTGCTGGTCAAGCTCACTCCCTTCAAGATGAAGTCCTTGGTGTCTCTATAGATGTAGTTGACCTCTGCCTGCACTCTGTGAGGACCAAAGTTTTGGTCAAAGAGAAGGCCCGCATTGAAGTTGTTGCTACTCTCTGGTTTGAGGTCTGGGTTACTTTTCTGAACCATTCCGTCACCAAACATCTCCACGGTCTCTGGCATACGGAAGGCACGCTCAAAGGAAACCTTGGCTTGCAAAGAAGGCAAGATGTAATAAGTAGCAGCGGCTCCATAACCAAAGCGATGCTTTCTGTCAGACACCTTCTCCCATCTTTGGTTATCGGTGAACTGGTCCATCAGCTTATAGGTGGAGCTATAGAGTCGGTACATCTTACCGAAGATGTTGGCATTCCATCTTTGGAATCTCACCTGATAGCCCAAGCCTGTGATGTTTTTGGTGAGTTGCTGTGGTACATTGTTCATCTCATCGTCTGGGTACATCTTGTCATCGCTCTTTCTGCGCATGGCAGTGAATACATTGTTCAGAGTGACCGACTGGTGGTCATCTATGACGTAGTTCAGATTGGCATTGGCTTGCCACTGGCGTTCCTTGATGGTAGCATCGGTGAGGTAACCTTCACCAGCCGATGTACTGGTAACATATTCTCCCTTCCAGTTATACTTTCTGGCAAGCGTATCTACATTCTGGGTGTTCACGATATTGTACGTGCCATAAAGAGACAAAGACAGTCCTGGCAAGAACAAGTCATCTTTCTTGTACTTAATGCTTGGGATGATGGAGAAACTCTTGGTCTTTAACCACCATACACCGCATCCATTGTGGCTCCTGTTTGTACATTATTCTTGTCGGTGGATGCAATCAAGCCCAGGAGCAAGTAGTCTGCCCAGGATTTGCCCACGATGCCGCTTTCCACCTTCAAACCGAATGAGTGGTAGCCATCATTGAATCTTTTCACCCATTCATAGCCCTCTTGTTTGTTGGTGGAAAGGTTGACGATAGGTGCCCATACCTTATAGTTGTTGTCAGAGTAGTTGGCGAAGGCGTTGGCTCTGATGGTGAATCCTCCATGTGATGTGTAAGCTCCATTGATAGAGAAGCGGTGCGTATTATAAGAACCGATGGAGTAGGTGGCATCCAGGTAGTTGGCATTTTTGCGTGACACGATGTTCACTGCTCCACCCAGTGCGTCAGAGCCGAGATATACAGGTAACACACCCTTATACACCTCGATTCTGTCAGCCATGTTTGCGGAGATATTGGCCAAGTTGAAGGAAGAGCCAAAGTTATCCATAGGGATGCCATCGATGAAGAACTTCACCTGGTTGCCAGAGAAGCCATTCAGGGAGAAGCTATAGTTGGAACCCAGTCCACCGTCTTCTCTAATCTTGACGCTCGTAACACTATTAAGAAGCTTGTTTAATGGAGCCGCTGTCTGGTATTGTTCCTTTAAGTCCAAGACAGAGATGGCGTAAGCTTGCTCTTGCATTCTGCGTGCATTTGATTTACCCACTACCTGAACTTCTTCAAGAAGGACAGAGTCTTTTCCTACCTGTGCATTCAGATTCGTGCTGATGGCCATTGATGAAAGAATGCACAGACTTATTTTTTTGTTCACTCTCATATTAATTTTTGTCTTTTTTCCTTATTTCCTTTTGAGGGTGCAAAGGTACGGCTTCTATGAGGAATATGCAATACCTAAAAATTGTGATTTACGGTCCTCTTAAATGTAAGAATATTTTATTCAGAGTGTTTGAGGCGTCCATTTATTATGCTTATGATAAGAAGGAAAAGAAGCTTTATGTAAAGACTTCCACTGGCAATTATGAAATCTCCTTGGATGATTACTGTGCCAAGGAAGAAGCCAGAAAGCTGGCAGAAAGACAGGCTCAGTTAAGGCATTTTGTGCCAAACAAGTGCAAAAGTGCAGAAAGTGCAAGGTGCAACAAGTGCAGAGCCTTATGAGTGAGTATAGATTCCATCTACAGAAATACAAGATGGGCAACCGATATTCTTGCCCTCAATGTGGACGCAAGCGTTGCTTTGCAAGATATATTGACGAGGAAGGACAGATTGTATTTCCTGACAATGTGGGGCGTTACATTTCAACGGTCTTTGGCAAAGAGGAGACAGAACGGTTGTTTGCCTTGTACAAGGTCGGCACTTCAAAGAAATAGGGCGGTTCAACTATCTTTTGGCTGACACAACAAGAAACAAAACGATCGCCATCGTGGAGAGCGAAAAGACAGCCATCATTGCCACACACTTCATGTCTGATTTCGTATGGTTGGCTGCTGGAGGCATGAACGGATGTTTCAATAAAGATGCTGTCATCTTGGAAGACAATGCCACCGATGAACAAAAGACCAATGGTCTTGACATTGCTGACTTCCTATTGATGACGGAAACACCACAGATGGCGCTACAAAGGCTGATAAAGCAACAACCGCCACTCCAGCATCTAATAGACTGTATTGGGTTGGTGTTGGTTTAAGAATCATAGCAGAGTTGATAAGAATCTGCGAATACGCTTGCGTGACGGACTTTCACAAAAGTCCTAAACATAATAGGGACTTTTAGATTCACTTGCTGACGCTGTTCACTTAAAAAGGTCCTTCTATTATGCTCAGGGTCCGCCCGAGAACTTTCACCAGTCATACCATAACAATGTTACAAACTCAAACAAGATTTTTATGGAAAAAAACATACCACGTGCCGCCATCCATGTAGGCACAGACAAAAAA